>Ga0210051_1000144_pt1 | contig 55466 bp, 49 predicted proteins | sample CryGey092014_all_FD_185464 | JGI IMG/M metagenome (GOLD analysis project Ga0210051, IMG submission 185464) | Groundwater microbial communities from aquifer - Crystal Geyser CG23_combo_of_CG06-09_8/20/14_all (SPAdes) (version 2) | ecosystem: Environmental > Aquatic > Deep subsurface > Groundwater...
TCTTTTAAAAATAAACCATGTTAGAGAAATTAAGTTTTCTCGCAGGGTAAATAAGGGAGAACAAAATGAAAATTTATGTTGTGCCTTGGCCGCATTATGATCCCTGGTGGGAATTTGAACCTGAGGTAACCAAGGACTGTCCTAGGACAGTCCTTGAAACACTGAAGGTTTTGGCGATTTGTTCGCCATCTTATCAAGATGGCGGCATATTTTTTGGAGAAGAAAAGCGGTAAGGCAATGGCCCACCGCCTTTGTTTTTTTAACCCAAAATGGGTGAGCCCATCGGGCTTTAGCCCTAATTTGGGGCTCCCTTTGTGTTAGAAACGGGTTTCATTTGGGGCTTCTTTTGTATTGTACAAGACTGGGGTAAAGGTCGAAAGTCAAAATTTAATTAAAAACCTAAATATGACAAAAACCAAAACATTATTAGGAATATTGGTCGGATTTACCGCTTTTGCATTTTTAATAGGACCAGTTATGGCGATGTTTCCTCCGGGATTTGACAAAGCAGAGATGCCGGATAAAGCCTTTTGGGCGGTCAGGGACCGTAATCCAAATTTCAAAGAGGCAGGCTTTTTCGCCCAAGATGAAATTATTATCAAATTCAAGGGAGATAAAGAGCCATTCAGGGTTCTTAAAGTTCCAGAAGGAAAAGTTGGAGAAAAAATAAAGGAATTTAAAAAGAAAGCAGATGTAATTTATGCTGAGCCAAACTATATTGCCTATGCCTTAATGACTCCTAATGATCCTAATTATAAGTACCAGTGGCATTTAGATAATCCAGTTTATGGCGGTATTCAAATGGAAAAAGCCTGGGATGTTTCCACTGGAAGCAACTCAGTGGTTGTGGCCATTATTGATACCGGGATTGCCTATGAGAATTACGGCAAATTCTGTCAGGCACCGGATTTAGCCCAGACTTATTTTGTAGCTGGTTATGATTTTGTCAATAAGGATAGTCATCCCAATGATGATAATCGTCACGGAACCCATGTAGCGGGAACAGTTGCCCAAAGCACCAACAATGAGCTTGGAGTAGCTGGAGTGGCCTTTAATACAGCCTTGATGCCAATAAAAGTTTTAAATAGCCGAGGTTCAGGAACCTATGCTAATGTTGCTAAAGGAATTCGCTGGGCGGCTGATAATGGAGCGAAGGTGATTAACTTGAGTTTGGGTGGTAGTTCTTCTGATAATACTTTAAGAGATGCAGTAGCCTACGCTTATCAAAAGGGAGTGACAGTAGTTGCTGCCTGTGGCAATGATAATAGCAGTTCTTGTCTTTATCCTGCTGCTTATGATGATTATGTTATTGCTGTTGGCGCGACTCAGTATGATGAGACCAGGGCTCCTTATTCTAATTACGGGCCATCTTTGGATTTAGTCGCTCCGGGCGGAAATACTAATGTTGATCAAAATCAAGATGGCTATGCCGATGGGGTCCTGCAACAGACTTTTCAGAGCTCGGCGCAAGTTTGTAAATTCGCTTATTATTTCTTCCAGGGAACTTCAATGGCTACGCCCCATGTTTCTGGGGTTGCTGCTTTGTTAATTGCCAATGGCAATGCCACTGCCCCCGATGATATAAGAACTGCTTTAGAAAAAACCGCTGAAGACAAGGGTGATGTTGGCAGAGATGATACTTACGGTTGGGGTTTAGTTGATGCTTATGCAGTCCTGCAATGGACACCTGCGCCTACGCCCACCCCAACCCCAACTCCAACTCCAACTCCAACTCCAACTCCCACTCCCACTCCAACTCCAACTCCAACTCCAACTCCAACTCCAACACCCACACCAACTCCCATACCGCCACCAGCTGAAAAATGTTGGAAAGGAGATTACCAGTATCTTTATAGGAATCAAGGCCAGGCAAAAAAATTCTGTAAATGCGCTCAAGGAACCTATGGATACCAAAATTACAAATACCAGCGGGGAAGGGTGATAGTTTATAAATATGTTGATACAGGAGATAATGAAAACTGGGATGTCGCTTCCAGGTCTTACTATTTTCCGGTATATGAAGTAACCTGTATGGATGGTAAAGGTTATTCAACAAACCAGGACTATTATTACGGACAATAAAAATTGTAAAATAAAAGTTCGCTCAAAAGTCCGCTCTGACTTTAGGTTGGAGCGGATTTTTGTTATAATGTAAGTAATGTTCAAGATTTTCGGACTTTTTATCTCTTGGTATTTTAAGGATGCTACATTGAGCATTTTGGGGATTTGGCGTAATTTTATTTTGTTTGTCGCCAATTATTTTTCTATTGTTTTGCTTTTTAAAACTCTTTTTAACCCCTGGAAAAGAATCTCTGAATCTTACGGCCGGGGTTTTGACATTGGAAAATTCTTTAGCGCCTTGACTTTAAATGTGCTTTCAAGGTCTATTGGCTTTATTATGAGAAGTGCGGCTATTTTTATGGGGGTCCTGGCTGAAATTTTTGTTTTAATTTTTGGCGCCGCCTTTTTAATTCTTTGGTTTTTCCTGCCCCTGATTTTAATCTGGACACTATTTTACGGCATTATTTTGTTATGAGGAAAATTTTACTCTTTTAGCCGGGGTGGCGGCCAAAAGACTTAACCATAATTTTGATTTTTAATTTTTAATATTTGATTTTATGGAAAGAACCGCTATCTTTATCGCCATTGATTTTGGCAAAAAACTGCGCAAAGCCCATATTTTCGTCTTTCTGATTTTATTGCTTCTGTTCTGGTTAAAATCTCCTCTAAATCGGGAGCAGGCTTTTGGGTTTTTATTTATTTTTGTTTCTCTGGCTGTTATTTTTTCACTCTGGGAAGCCTTTTTTCAGCAAAAAATAAAAAAACCAGTTTATAAGATTTCTCTGAACGAGAGCCTGGAGTTGTTAAAGAAAAAGGCGGAGGCAAGAGAGTTTGCTCCATCTTGGCGCCCGGACAGAGAGCTATCTACAATAAATTTGATGGGATATCTTGATTATGATTGCGCCAGGGTAATTGATGGAGCAGCCAGGCTTTGCAAAAAAAAGAAAAGACTTTTGGATTCCCTGTCTATTCTTTCAGAAATTTTGGAAGAGAAGAGAATAAGGTTTATTTTTAACCGTTCGGAACTTAATTTAAAAGAATTTAGAAGAGAGGTCAAAGAAGCTTTAAATTTGAATAAAGAGGGAACTGATTTTCCTTTAATTTTAAGAACAGCGGCTGAATTTGCTTCCTCAAGATGGGGCCAAACCATTGAAATTGGAGATTTTTTCGCCGCCCTTTCTCAAGGAGATCCAATTTTTCAAAAATTTATTTTTGATAAAAAACTGAACCCAAAAGACATTTTAAATTTAACAAACTGGGAAAGAGGTCGCTATCTGGAAGAAAAGATAAAGGGGAAATTTTGGGATTACCGCAATTTAATGAGGATTGGTTCTCTGGGCAAGGCTTGGGCCGCCGGCTATACCCCAAGTTTGGATTACTTTTCTTTTGATTTAACCCAGGCAATGGAGGGCTATTCAACCGGGGCCCTGGGCCGTCGGGAAGAAATTGAAAGCATTGAGAGGATATTATCAAAAGCCGGAGAAAACAATGTAATAGTTGTTGGCGATTCGGATATTGCCAAAAGAGGAGTGCTTTACGGGTTTGCCGCTTTGGTTATAAACGGCCAAACAGTGCCGAGCCTTAATTTTAAGAGAGTGGTGATGCTTGATGTTGATAAAATTCTCTCCGGACTCAAAACCCCGGGCGAAATAAGGATGAGGTTTAATCAGGTTTTGTCAGAAGTGGTTGGGGCGGGAAATGTAATTTTGGCAGTTGAAGATATTCACAATTTTATTGGAAGTAAAGCTTCTTTGGGAGTGGATGTTTCCGGCATTCTGCTTTCCTATTTAAAATCGCCCAAATTTCAGTTAATTGCTCTGACTAATTTTTTGGGATATCATCAAAGCATTGCCCCTTTTGTTTCTTTTTCCAATCTTTTTGACAAAGTAGAAATACAGGAACCATCCAAGGAAGAAAGTTTGCTGGTTATTGAAAATCTTATTCCCGGACTTGAAAAAAAATACAAACTTTTTATTTCTTACGGAGCGGCCAGGGAGATAATTGAACTGTCTGATAGATTTATTCAGGATGTTCCTTTTCCCGAAAAAGCAATCAGGCTTTTGCAGGAGGTGGTAATTTTTGTTTCAAGACAAAAAAATAAGAAGTTGGTTCTGCCGAAAGATGTTCAGGAGATTGTTTCCGGAAAGGTTGAAATTCCAATCGGCGAGCTACAAGCTGAAGAAAAAGAAAAATTAAAAAACCTGGAGAAAATAATGCACAAGCGCATTGTAAACCAGGAAGAGGCGGTTGTGGGAGTTTGCTCGGCAATGAGAAGAGCCAGAACCGGGGTAGCCGGAACGAAAAAACCGATTGGCACTTTTTTATTCCTTGGGCCAACCGGCGTTGGCAAAACCGAGACCACCAAAACCTTAGCCGAAGCTTATTTTGGTTCGGAGAAAAGGATGATTCGGCTTGATATGTCAGAATATCAGCAAATAGATGCCATCAATCGTCTTATTGGTTCGCCCGATGGCAAGGAGCCCGGATATCTCACTACAGCCATCAGAGAAGACCCGTTTTCTTTAGTTTTACTGGACGAAATTGAGAAAGCTCACTTCAGGATTTTAAATTTATTTTTACAAGTTTTGGATGAAGGGAGATTGACCGATAGTCTCGGCCGGACTGTTAGCTTTTTAAACGCCATAATTATTGGCACTTCCAATGCCGGGGCCGAGTTTATCCGCCAGGTTATTTTAGAGGGAAAAAATTTAGCTGTTTTAAAAAATGAGTTATTGGACAGACTTCAAAGAGAAAACATCTTCCGACCGGAATTTCTAAACCGCTTTGATGACATTATTATTTTTAAACCCCTGACCAAAGAGCATCTTTCAAAAATCGCCCATTTGATGCTTAATTCCCTGAATAAACGGCTTTTGCCTCAGGGAATTGGAGTGTCTGTTACCCCGGAACTTTTGGAAAAATTAGTGGAGCTGGGAAGCGATCCAACATTCGGGGCAAGAGCAATGAAAAGAGTGATTCAAGATAAAGTGGAAAATTTTATTGCCAATAAGCTTTTGGAGGGAGAGGCAAAAAGGGGAGAGATGATTACCATTGACCCCCAGACCATAACAAATACAAGTTAAGCTCGCATATAATTTAACCATTCAGATTTATCTGTCGAAGTGATTATTTTCAACGCTAAGTACTTGTTTGGTGTGGGGGGTTGACCCCCAGACTTTGTAAATTTTTATGAAGGTTAACAAAATTATAAAAATTTTAATTTTATCAGATGTTGCTTTAATAGCCGGCTTTGGATTTATAGTGCCAATTTTTGCTATTTTTATCACTGATAAAATTCAGGGAGGCAATGCTGAGATTGCCGGCTTTGCGGCGGCAATTTATTGGATATTAAATTCAATGGTCTTGATTCCTTTTGGAAAATATTTGGATAAAAATAGGGGAGAAAGAGACGACCTTTATTTTATAATTTTCGGCAATATTTTGGCGGCTTTAGCTGTTTTCGGCTATATTTTTAGCTCTCTGCCCTGGCACATTTATTTTCTGCAGGCAATTTATGCTATAGGAATGGGAATGAATACTCCCGGCTACACCGCCATTTTTACAAGGCATATAGATAAGGGCAAGGAAGCTTTTGGCTGGAGCGTTAGAGGAGCTTTTGTTGGAGCCGGAGCCGGAGTGGCCGGGGCCTTGGGAGGAATAATTGCCATCAGATTTGGATTTACCCTTCTTTTTACAGGTGTGGGAATTTTTGTTCTGCTGTCTGCTTTTCTGCCACTTTTAATTTATAAAGACTTTTTGCCAAGAGACCATAAATCCTCCCGACTGCCGGAAATAAAAACCAGCCACGAACCGTATTTGACCAAGCGATAGAACGCTCTTTATAGAGACCGGGCGTCTATAGTTTTTAAAAAGAGCGTCCGCTATGGGCGCTTTTAACTTTGCTCAAAGAATTTTATTTTCCCAACCCATCTGCTAAAAACCAGTATCTTTAGAATATCCGGATTTACCTGAATTGTATTTTCTTTTTGACCAGGATACTTTAGCCCCTGGCAAAAAATAAAATTTGACCGAAATTGTTGCCTGAATATAAAAATTGCTCGCCCATATCAGAGGACATATTGAATCCCGAATTCCAGTATATTGAGTTTATTGGAAAATTCAGATTGAAAAAAAGCAGGGGCAAAGCGGCTAAATCTTTGATAAGCGGCGGATGTTCGGGATTCAGCCGCATATCTTTCTGGGTTAGATAAGAATAGCCGGCTGTAATGTGGGTGATTTCATCGCAGGTGGCTGAATCGTCGGCAGCGCTTGGAATTGTGAAAAGAGCCATTAACAAAAGCAAAATTCCGGCAGTTAAATTAGCGAGACGATTAGGCATGCTTTATTAGATATTAGATATTAGATATTAGATATTGGATATTGGATATTGAATTATTTTATATGGTAGACAAAAATTGAGTTGCCGAGCACGGTGACGGGTTCGTAGGTTTTCAGCCAATTGTAATAACCGGTTTCTTCTTTAAATCCCGGGGCTGGTTTTCCCTGTCCGTTTCGCAAGGGGGTGGCCGAGATTGCCAGCCAGCCGTTCTGTTTGCCGGATTTTGGGTCAAACTTTTCGTAGGTTTTGCCGAAATAATATTCAACATTTCCGCCGCCAAAATAATCAATTTTTATTTTCTCAATATTGTTTTCTTCAACCCATTTTTTCAATCTTTTTAAATCCTGACCCCAATCTAAATTAGAATCAACCGTATAGCGCGAGCCGCCTTTTGGCCCTCCGGCCAATTCGTTGAAATGGGTAAGATAGTGCGGATAAACCGAAACAGAGGAGAAAATATACCAGCCAAAGAGAATGCAGATTATTATTAGTTTGGCGTGTTTTTTAAGAAGGCTCGGGCAGTTATCTCGAAAGCGGGGGGCTCGGAAAGTGGCTCTTTTGACACGTTCGCTCGCTTCCAGCGGCTCGCTCACTAAGTCCTCAACAAATTGCTCCGCCTTTGGCGGAGACCAAGCCAATTTGTCTGCGGATTGTCTCAAGAGCCACGTTCCCTCGCCCCTTATCCAGTGGATTATTCCAAGGCTTACCAGAATATGCATAAAGGGAAAAATAGGGGAGAGATGGCGGACGCCGAGAGTTAAATTTCCCGAAAGACTGACTAGCCAATAGGCGATTATAAAAGCGAGCATTGCAAAAACAGCAAAATGTTTTTTATCTTGCAGAACCTCTTTTATTCTTTGGGAGCCAATTTTGGGTTTAAGCCGGAAAACAAAACAAACAAAACAAACAAGAGCGATTATTGTCAGAATATGAAAAGCCAGGGGCGGTTTTAATAGATAAACCACCGGGAAATAATGTTTCCAGCCTCCAGCTGAAATTTCACCCAAAAAATAAGTTGTATGACCATAGATTCCTCGCTGGAAGACAAGCAAAAGTCCCAAAAAATATTGAGCGTAGGGTCTTAAAATCGGTTTTGAGGCCATCCAGATATCCAATTTTGCCAGCGGCTTAAATGGAGTTGAGGATAATAATTTTTCGGTATCATTTATCTGTCTTTCCATTGGTAGATTCCAGGTATGATAAAGATAAACAGGGTAAACAAGCAAAAACCCAATAAACATGAGCAGTAGAGAATAGCCAAGGTATTTTAATATTGATTTTTTGTGTAAAACCGCCCAAATTACCGCTAAAATCGGTAAAGCCGGCGCCACCAAAAAGACGGTAAATTTTAAAAGCTGGGCTGTCCCAAAGGCGATTCCGGCAAAGATTAGATTTTTTTTTGAGGGTTTTTTAAGAAAACGCCAAAAATAATAAATGCTGATGAAAAAACCGGCCGCCGCTCCTATGTCGGTTGTTACATATCTGCCGTGAGCCAAAAAAGTCGGAGAAAAACTATAGAAAACAAGGGCTAAAATTCCGGCTGAATTTCCCTTGAGCTCTCTTGCCCACCTGAAAACATAAAATCCCAAGAGCAAGAGAATAAAAATCATTGGTATTCTTGCCAAAAATATAATTTTGTCAGCGTCATTTCCCGATTTGTATAAGAGAGTTTCGCCAAACCACCATTGGCTATTTATCTCTTCGGTCCAGCTTTTATGGTCTTTTGGGAAATTGACATTCAAAAAAAGATAAGGCAAAAGTCCGCCCAAGTCCTTGATTAGGGGCGGATGCTCGGGATTAATCCTCATATCCTTTTGGCTGACATAAGAATAACCGGCCGGAATATGAGAGAGTTCATCCATTGTCGCTGAATCACCAACCAGGCTGGTAAATGCCAAACCAGCCATTATGGTGAGCAGTATCGCAGCAATTATGTAGGTAAGTTTATTTGGCATAAAATTAAAAATTTTTGCGTTTTTGCGTTTTTATTTTTTATTTTTAATATTTAATATTTTATTTTTTTATAAGGTATATCCACACTCCATTTTCCTTTTTAGCTTCTCCTTCGGGATGGAGTTCTTTAAGTTTATCAAAAAGTTCTTTATCAAACCTTATTGGAATTATTACCGCCTTTTTGGCGGGTTTAATTTTATCAAGCTCATTTTCTTTTAAGTAAGCAGCTTGAGGCTCGTTAAAAACCGTTCTTTCAATAAACATTGGTGTTTGAGCCGGCATCGGAAGCCCGTCGGGCCAGGGCGCGGGGACTCCGGCTTCGTTTATAATCACAAATTTTTCTATATTATCAGTCAATGAATTCAAATACAGTCCGATTTCCACTTTTTCTTTGGAGAATTCATCGGAAGTGGTTGGGTGCTTCGCCCAATCAACAAAATATTTATCATACTCGGCATATCCGCTCAAAGCAAAAAGCAAAAAGTAAAAAATAAAAAATAATTTTAAGTTTTTTGTCAAAGGTTTTGCTTTTTCAATAAACCAGAAAGCCCCGAGGCCGGCAAAGATATAGAGTGCGGGGACAACTCCGATTACCCGCAAAGCGTGGGGGACACCCTCATAAGTTAGAATTCCGGGCAAAAGCATTGCCAAAAACCAGCTTAACATAAAACATAAAACATAAAACCTAAAATAGTTTTTTTCTTTTCGCAATAAGAATAAATCCTTAATTGATATCACCAAGCCGATTAAAAAGAATATTCCGACCGGCCAGGAGAGCATTGGAGCGTCCGCGAAGTTATGCCTCCAGTTGCCGTCCCCCCGGATATTAAACATTCCTAAGTGTTTTATAAAACTTTCAAAAAACGCTTTGAAGGGATTTTCTTGAGCAAAAATTGAAACTCCGCCGGCTCGACTAATAAAATCTTGGGGATTGTCTAAAAAATAAAGACCAATCGGCAGAGCAACTAAAAAAATAGAAAATAGAAAATAGAAAACAGAAAATAGATATTTCTTCTGGACCTTATTTTTTTTGCAGACAAACCAAAAAGGAATGATGATAGCGGGTAAAATCAAAACAGCCATTCTAAAGGAAATATAAGTATAAAATCCCAAACCAAAAAATACACCGGAGATTATAAAATCCGAAAGCTTGTTGGTTCTCAATGCTCTAAAGAGGAAATAAGAAGAAAAAACCAGAATAAAAGGAACTAAAATTCCCCGAAAGCCGATGCGCGAAAAATTGGTATGCCAGAATGAAGTAGCCAGAAAAAAAGCGGAAAGCAGGGCAATCGGCGTTTTTTTAAACAGCTCTTTTGTCAAAAGGTAAAGACCAAAAACTGTAAGAATTCCGATAACTGCCGCTACAATTTTTATAGCCAGGATTGAAGGGCCGAAAATTAAAAAAGACAGGGCGATAAGATTAATAAAAAGGCCCTCTCGGCCGTTATTTTCAGGATAAAAAACCTTAAAATCTCCGGTTTTGAGGGCGTCAAGGGCGTCATTCCCGTTAATTGCCACATCTGGATAAAGCCCGGGAGGAATATCCGCCAATTCAAAAAACCTGAAAAAGGCGGCAATCGCTAAAATTATTAAAAGAATAATTATTTCTTTTTTTTTAGCCACACTTATATTATAGCAGATTTAGGATTAATATGATAAAATAATATAATTTCCAAGATGAGAGCGTTGAACAATATTTTCGCATTAATTCGCGCGCTATTCGCGCGCAAATTCGCTTCTATAACGAGATAGGGGCCGAAAACTTTGCGAATAGCGCGAAATTACGCGAAATTATTCAACAGTCTGAAAACATGCTCGAAGAGAAAGATGAAAAAACCCAACGTCAGATAAAAATCCTTATTGATTTAATATTTGCCAAAGGATTGTCTCACACTCTCAAGGTTGCCGAGCATCTTGACAACCCTTTTATTTTGGGCGAGTTTTATAGAAACCTAACAGGCGATATTTACAACGAACTGGTTAAAAGAAAGAAACTAAAATCATTATGACGATAGAATCTTTGATTATAATTTTGGGAATTATAACCTTCGGCGTTATCCTGGGAGCCCTTTTAATTTATTTTTTGAAAACAATCAGCCAGCAGGAAAAAAGAGTTGTTCAGGCTCTAAACTTAACATTTTTTAAAATAAAGAAAGGTTTTGAAGAAAAGCCGGAATTTTCCGAAAATTTTTATAATTTTTTGCATTCTTTCGGGGAAAATTGGTTTAAAACTTTTGAGCACGGAAGGTCCTTGATTGTTTTTGAAATGGCAAAAAGAGAAAACTTTGGGGCTAGGACCCCGAATGTAAAAACAGAGATTAACGAGGGAAGAGAATCTTATTTTGGAGAAAGCGATATTGAATTTTATCTTGCCTGTCAAAGAAAAGAAAAAAAATTTATTTTAGACAATTTCTTAAAATTCTGGCCGGATTTTGAGCTTATAGAAACCGAGGCTCCGAATTTTTTTACTCCCCGGGAAAAAGGTCAGGGATTGGAAGTTTCGTTGGAAAAACCTTTTGTTTTGCCAATTAAAACTTATACCCCGAGCGAAGATTTATTTAACAGAGTTTTTGAAATCTTTCAACGCTCTCGAGGAAAAGTGATAATGCAAATTTTGCTCAAACCAACTTTTTATTCTTTAAAAGAAATAAAACCCCCATCCCATGCGGTAAAACAAAAGGCGGAGAAGCCGTCCTTTGATTTAAATATTGGATTTTTAAGCCCGGGCCGAGATTTGACAGATGCAAAATTAAATTTGGTCGCTCTGGAAAAATTGTTTGAAGAAGTTCGGGATAAGAATTATAATAACATATACAACAATTTAAAAGTTAAAACACCGGGAGATTTGAACGAATTTATTTTCAATTTTGTTTTTAGAGTTTTTGACCCGTCAAAAAATGTAATTTTAAACAGCGAGGAGCTTGCCACCATCTTCCATTTATAAAGATGAATTATTTTTTAAACGGTTTTGAACTTATCTTTGATTCTTTTACAAAAGACCCCGGCGTCTGGTGGTTTTTGGCTCCGATTTTAATTTTGTGGCTTGCCACCCAGATTTATTTTGGAGAGTATAAAAGAGAAAAAATTAGCTTTGCCGGAGCTTTTTCGGCCGGAATCTCTTTCCTCTGGATTAATATTTCCACCTTGAGAATTTTATTTATTATCAAACCCGATGATATTTTGATAAGAATTTACATCCTGGTTATTTTCCTTTTTTATGGATTGTTTATAATTTATAATGCCTATTCTCACAAAGTTTCCCGGGAATTTGTGGGAACGCTGGCAAGTCCGAATACGCTTTACCCCCTGTCAATTACCATTATTTTGTTTGGTCAGGGTCATCTAAAAATAAGTCTTTGGGCGATTTTTGACCTTTTAATCATACTTGGCTTTATCTGGCTATTTTTCCTGTTTTTAAAAAAGAACTTTTTGGGACTCGGAGGAGACATTGAGGCGGTTAAAGCCGGCGAGCTTCCGAAGGAACTTGAGGAAGATAAAATCAAAGCATTAAAATAATGAAAAAAGTAGACGTTATAATAAGTCCAATAATCGGTTTTATAATAGGAGCTGTTTTTTTTGGCGTTTTAAAAAATATCGGATTTAAGATTCCTTATTCATGGTTGATGCCCTTCGTTATGCCGCCTCTTTCTTTGCTTGGAATGTTTGTTGTTTTTACGCTTGGAAAAAAATTTTTGTTTATTTATCAAGCTGGCAAATTTGCTTTGTCCGGCGCCCTCACTACTTTTGTTGACCTGGGAGTTTTGAATGGGTTAATCTGGATTTCGGGAATTGCCGCCGGTCCGTTATACCCGGTTTTTAAGAGCATCTCTTTTATAATAGCGGTAATTCACAGCTACATTTGGAACAAATATTGGACTTTTGAAAGAAGAAAGGAACCATCCGGACCAAAAGAATTTTCAAAGTTTTTGTTGACAGCTACCGTTGGTTTTATTATAAATGTGGGAACAGCTTCTTTGGTGGTAAATGTTATCGGTCCTCAATTTGGCATTGGATTAAAACTTTGGGCAAATATCGGAGCGTTTGTTGCCACCTTTGTTGGTATGACCTGGAATTTTATCGGCTTTAAATTCTGGGTGTTCAAACATAAATCCGAAATTCAAAACCGGAGCATCCAATAAATTGAGTGCTCGGCCGAGCACTAATGGAATTAGCGCTCTGGTCCGAAATTCTAAACAATATCTAAATTTCAATTCCTTAAATTTTAAACACGTTTGAAACATTGGGATTTAGAATTTGGTATTTGCCTGCCCCGTAGGTCCCGCCTTGGCGGGATTCTTCGGGGTTTAGGATTTAGATATTAGGATTTAGAATTTATTTTGTATGGTATTATATCGCAAATATCGTCCGAAGACCTTTTCCGAGATTATCGGCCAGGAGCATATTGTTAAAACTTTGACAAACGCCATTTCAACTGGCGAAATTTCCCATGCTTATCTATTTTCCGGGCCGAGGGGGTCGGGCAAAACAACAATTGCTCGGCTTCTGGCAAAAGCGGTAAACTGTGAGACGTTGGAGCCAGTTATTGGCGGGGGTGAAGGTTGGGATAGCGAGGAGGTGTCAGAAAAAATAAATAAAGATTTTCAGAAAAAACATGAAATTAGAAAAAAAATTGGAAATAAATATGAACCTTGCAACGAATGTCAGTCCTGCCTGGAAATAAATCAGGGAAAATCAATTGATTTGATTGAAATTGATGCCGCTTCAAACCGGGGAATTGACGAAATTAGAGAACTGCGCGATGGAATTAGATTTGCTCCGGTAAGGGCAAAATACAAAGTTTTTATTATTGACGAGGTCCATCAATTGACAAAAGAAGCTTCAAACGCTTTGCTTAAGACATTGGAAGAGCCCCCGGCTCATGCTATTTTTGTTCTGGCTACAACCGAAGTTCATAAAATTTTGCCGACCATTGCTTCAAGGTGCCAGCATTTTGATTTCAAAAAATTAAGTTTTTTGGAAATTATAAAAAAATTAGCCTACATTGCCAAGAACGAAGGAGTGGAGATTGAAAAACCGGCCTTTGAGCTTATTGCCAAAAACAGCGAGGGTTCAATCCGCGATGCCGAAAGCCTTCTTGACCAGGTAATGACCATGGAAGACAAAAACATTACCGCCAAGGAGGTTGAAGAAATTTTAGGGCTGGTTGAATTTACGGCAATTTCAAAATTTGTGGATTTTATTGCTAAAAAGGATGAGTCCGGAGCAATCAGGTACATAAATGAATTAAACGAAAAAGGCTGCGACCTGCTCCAACTTAGCAAGGCCTTAGTGGATTATTTGAGGGAGCTTTTAATTTTGAATATTGACCAGAACTTGCTCAATCCTTTGATTTCCGGTCACGGCGAAGATGAAATTAAAATTTTGCAAGAGCAGGCTAAAGAATTTTCCCAGGGCGGCTTGAAAAATGCCTTAAAATTCTTTATAAAAGCGGGGAACGACATAAAATACGCGAACTTGCCCCAGCTTCCTTTGGAACTGGCAGTCGTGGAGGCGATAAGCGTCACGAGTTAATAATAAGATACCCGCCCTTTACAATCTTGAACCACGGTAATATAATAAAATAAATAATAACCGTGGTTCATTATGTCTAAATTCAAAGAAAAAGAAAAAGCAACAAAGCTTAGAAAAAAGGGTTTTTCTTACTCCGAAATTTTAAAAAAGATTCCTGTTGCTAAATCTACTTTATCTTTGTGGCTAAGAAGTGTTGGGCTTGCCAAAGAACAAAAACAAAGACTTACAGAAAAAAAGCTCGCTGCCGCTTTTAGGGGAGCTCAAGCAAGGAGGATTTATAGATTAACTATTACTAAAGAGATTAAAAATAAAGCGAGGAGTGAGATAGGAAAATTATCCAATCGAGAATTGTGGCTTATTGGCATAGCTCTTTATTGGGCCGAAGGCACAAAACAGAAGGATTATAATATTTCTCAAAAGGTAAAATTTAGCAATTCTGATCCAGAGATGATAAAAGTTTTTCTCAAATGGCTTTTGGATATCTGTTCTATTTCCAAGAAAGATATCCATTTTAGAATTTCTTTGCATAAAATTGCGAAAAACAAATTAAAGACAGTTCAAAAATATTGGAGCAGCGTAACGGGGTTTAAAATAGATAATTTTAAGGGAATTGATTGGAAAAAGCACAAAATTTATACAAAAAGAAAAAATAGGGGAGAAAAATATTTTGGTCTGTTAAATATATACGTAAGAAAAAGTACAAATTTAAACAGAAAAATTTCGGGCTGGACAGATGGGATTTGCAAATATTGCCGGGTGGTGTAATTGGTAACACGTCAGGCTTTGGACCTGAAGATTCTAGGTTCGATCCCTAGCCCGGCAGTTTCCAAACCAAAAATGCCCGTAACGGGCATTTTTGGTTTGGAAACTGGGACTACTGACGAAATCCGAACCCATTTCAAGAGAAATCCTGACGCGGAGTTTTAGTGCCGTCCCGCGGCCGGCACTCCCGTCTAACGTTTCTGCTCGCTTCCGAAGCGAGGCTCAAGCGACCTCAATTTCCCGCCAGAAATTCGTTAAGTTGTCTGGTCGGGGTGCCGGGAATTGAACCCGGATCGCACGCACCCCATGCGCGCATAATAGCCGTTATACTACACCCCGCAACCTGCTGTGGGCAGGAAATTCGAAATTCAAATTTTGAAATCCGAAACTACGTGTTTAGAATTTTGAATTTGGAATTTTGAATTTGCCTGCCCCGTAGGTCCCGCCTTGGCGGGATCCTCCGGGTTTAGAAGTTAGAAATTGAGATTTAGAAATTACGCCTTATAAAGGCGTTTGATGCATTTTGCGCAAGCTTTTACTCGCTTGCCTGAAGGCAAACGAATCCACTGGAGGTTGGGATATTTTCTTTTTTTGCTGGTAGGGTTATACTTTCCGCGAAGTTTTTTTCGCCTCCAAACCAGCACGCTTTTTTTACCGCAAATTTGACATTGTTTGGCCATACCCCATTAGAATTAAAAGTCTTTGCCCTGTTTAGAAACGAATAGTTTCTAACAGCAGAATAAAGTATTAATAGAATAAATATTGACTTGCCTCGTTAATTGTCTATCCGGTTAAAGACAGACTTCTAACGGGGCATACCCGGTATAAGGTAATTTTAAACTTTTTTTAGAATTTAGCAATGGCTGCAACCCCCCAAATTTCTTTTACTCCGGCTCGTTTTAAAACCTTGGCGCATTCTTCCATTGTGGAGCCGGAAGTGTAAACATCATCTATTAAAATAACCCGTTTATTCCTTAAGAGTTCCGGCCTCTTAACCCTAAATGCTCCCTGGATGTTTTCTTTTCTTTTTTGGTAGTCCTTTACTTCTACCTGGGGAGGGACGTTTTTTATCTTTGTGAGCTCATTGGAGTCCAAGGGAACCCTTAGCGATTTTGAAATTTCTTTAGCAAGCTCGTTTGCCTGATTAAATCCTCTCCAATGTTCGCGAGATTTATGAAGGGGAACGGGAATAATTAGAAAATCAGAATCAAAATTAAAATTTTTTAGGAAGTTTATTATCAGAGAAGATAGGGGAGGAGCCAAATCTTTTATAAAATTATATTTTAATTTATGGACGGCTTTTTTTATTAAAGGACTTTCATATCGGGCGGCGGCAAAAAATTTAGACAGTTTTGTTTTCCCTGAACAGGTTTTGCAAATTTCTCCATTTGGCAGTCGTTTGCGGCAAACCGGGCAGTAAAAACTATCAAGGGCTTTAATTTTTTCAAAACAATCAGAACAAATCCAAGTTCCTTCCTTGCCGCAGCCAAGACAGAATTTTGGATAAAAGAGCTCAAGTATGAAGTTTAAAAATCTTTTAAAGCTCGACATATTATTATTGCCATATTGCCTTGGCTTTACTTTTCGCTTTATGGTATAATAAAACCAGACAAGAGTTTTAGTCAAACTCCCTCACTAATTTGCGCTAATGCGGGCGCGAATTTGGGCGAATATCATTAGCGCATATTAGCACTTAATTAGCAAAAATTTGTGGTTTAATGAACATTTCATTTCTTAAAAAAAGGAAGGCGACTTCTCTGGGAATAGATATTGGCACATCCTCAATAAAAATGGTAGAATTAACTAAAGGGGAGGATGTTTTAAAATTAACAAATTACGCTGAAATCATTAGCCCAAAACTTGAAAGAAAAAGTTTTACGCCATTAGAAATGAGCTCCACTCAAGTGTTGGGTGAAGGAATCGCCGAGTTAATAAAAAAAACATTAAAAGAGGCTCAAGTTCGAACAAGGTTAGCTTCAATATCTATTCCGGTTTTTTCGAGTTTTATTACCACCATGACTCTTCCCTTTATGACAAAAGAGGAGGTTGCTCAGGCGGTAACTTTTCAGGCAAGACAATATATTCCCGTGCCAATTTCCGAAGTGGTGCTGGACTGGACTCTTTTAAAAGAAATACCCGAAGGGGGACCTCCTCAAAAAATTCCGATTCTTTTAGTGGCTGTTCCCGAGGAGATAATTCGAAAATATACCGACATTGCAGCGCTTTCCGGACTTCAAGTTAAAGCTTTGGAAGTAGAAACTTTTAGTCTGGCGAGGTCTCTGATTCAAGATGATAAAAGTTCTATTTGTTTAGTAGATTTTGGCGCAAGGGGCACCAATATTACTATAGTTGATGGTGGAATGGTTAAAGTTTGCCGCAGTATTGAAACTTCCGGGAGCGAAATGACCAAAGTTTTAGCCGGAAGCCTGAATATCGATTTTAAGCGAGCTGAGGATATAAAGAAGGAAAGAGGGATAAGAAGGGGCGGGGGAGAGGAAGAAATTTCTCAGATTATTTCCCCCCTTGTCGATATTATTTTTTTTGAAATTGAAAAAATTACAGCTATCTATTTTCAAAAGAACGGAACCAGGGTAGTAAAATTTATATTAACCGGCGGCACAGCAAAGTTGCCAGGGCTTGTTGAATACTTTGTTGAGAAGTTTGGAAGAGAGGTTCGAATCGGCGATCCCTTCAGAGGAATTGAATGTCCGCCGGTTTTAACCCCCATTTTAAAAGAAATAGGTCCTTCTTTTGCCGTAGCCGTGGGGCTGGCAATGAGAGAACTAAGGTAAAAAAAACATAATGCAAATCTACAAATCCAATGCCAATCTACAAATATGCGAATAAATGCAAATAAAAATATTGGCATATTCGTAGCATTCGCATAAAATTCGTAGATTAGCATCATGTTGCATGCCGGAAATTACTTTAATTCCCAAAAAAGAAAAACCGGGATTTAAGATTTCTTTTGAGAAAACTATTTTTTATTTTCCGATAACCCTGTTAACTTTGGTGGTTTTAGTTTTTTTAGGCTTTTTTCTTTACAATGCCATGTTGCAAAAATCTATTGAATCAATTGAAGGTGAAATAAAATTGATTGAGAGCCAGCGAGACCTTAAGGAAGATGAAAAATTTATAGATGATATTTTTAGTCTTAATACCAGAATTAGAAACCTTAAACATATCCTTGACGAACATATTCACTCCTCGGCCGTTTTTTCTTTTTTTGAGAAGTTGGCCCTGCCCAAAACTAGATATTATGGTTTTGATGTCAACCTGGTGGATGGTATAATTCGCTCTCAAGGGGAAGCGGAAGGTTATGTTGCCATGGTAAAGCAGATGATTGTTTTTTCGGAGAGTCCGGAGGTAAAAGAAGCAAGGGTTTCCGGTATTTCGCTTTCTCCCGGCGGCAAAGTAATATTTAGCCTGGATTTGACTTTTGACAAAGAGATATTGTTGGAAAAATCAAAAACCAAAAATTAAAGAGCAAAAATAAGAAAATGGTTCTGAACCACGCTGAACTATACGCTGAAATTACGCTGAAAAATAATTATTCAACAATCTCACCCTATAAATTTTTATCTTTTATATTTTATTTCTAACGGGGTTGACTGACCCCGTTAGATGAGCGCCCCATTAGATGGGCGTAACCGCCACCTAACGGGGCTATCTAACAGGCGAAGGAACATGCATAAGAAAAAAGTTTATACAATTTTTGGAGTTTTTTTGGCATTTGGTTTGATTTTGCAGTTTTTAACTCTCCCGGCTATTGAAAAATCTCAAGACACTCAAATAAAACTCGAGGAAAGAAAGGCTTATCTTGCCGAAAGGAAAAAAATTATAAAAAGGATTGAAGAGCTTCGGGAGGAGTCCGGATTGTGGCAAGACCAGATAGAGAGACTGAATTTGGCTCTGCCTACGAATTCTCAAATAACAAGTATTTTATTTCAGTTTCAGAATTTTGCGACAGACAGCGGTTTGGTTATGAAAAATTTTGACTTCAAAGAACAATCTGAATCGGTTTCTCCCGGCGGAGCGGCTGTTTCGGTTAATAATAATTTTATTGGAAGTTATTCTTCGCTAAAAACATTTTTAAAAAGATTAGAAAAAAATCTAAGAATAATAGATGTTCAAAGTATTAATTTTTCTTCCGGTACCAAAGAAGAGGGTGAGAAAACGGCGGAGCAACTTCTCCCCATTATTTTAGGAGTCAAGCTTTATTACTTTCCTCAGAAATAAAAATCAAAATGTAAAATAACCTCAAATACTACCCCGTCTTGGTGGAGAGTGGGGGGAAAGCACGGTCAGTATTTTTGGTCGAATTCCCCAGTGCTTGCCCCGTGCCATTCTTAACCCCGCACCAGAATAAATTCGGTGCGGGATAAACTCCGTGAAGAATTGGTTCTAGGTAAATTTTAGAAACCTTATTCTATTTTTGATTTTTAATATTTGATATTTTATTTTAGCGACCCCGCCCTTTCTATAATTTCCAAAAAGTTTTGAAATTTTTATCTGTATTTATCAATTATTTGAGTTATTAACCTTTGTGGAAACTTTAGAAAGGGCAGGGGAGAGCTTATGGCCATAACAATTGTTCAAAAAGGAAGAAGGAAAAAGCTCATTTTGTGGGTTGGTTTTGTAATTGTATTGATTGCTTTGGCAAGCATTTTTTATTTTGTTTTTTTGGGGGCGAAGCCGCCGGTTTCTGAAAAGCCCCAGGAGGCAGTTCCCGTTGTTTCCGAAGAACTAAAAAAACTTGATATAAAATGGGAAATTTTAAAGGATGAGAGATTCCAGGCCCTGGAAAGTTTTCCCGACATTTCTTCTCTAACCGTAGAAGAGAGCGGTCGAGAAAATCCCTTTGTGCCATATTAAAGTAATAAAAATCTAAAAACATAAAAATCTAAAAATATAAAAACCGATTATTTTATGTTTTTAGATTTTTAATTTTTTAAGTTTTTAAAGGCATGATAATTAATTATCAACAAGAATTAGATGAGCTTTTACTCATGGTTGCTCAAGGCAATGCGTCAGATCTTCATTTAGGGGTAGGCAGAAAGCCAACTTTGAGAATTGACGGAGCTCTGGTTTCCATTGAAAAGAAAGAAATTCTTACTCCCAAGGATTGCGAGGGTTTGGTTTTTGCTTTGCTTTCAGAAGAACAGAAAGAAAGGTTTCTTAGAGAAAAAGAAATTGATTTTTCTTATTCCCACAAGGACAAAGTCAGGTTTCGGGTTAATGTTTTTTTTCAGAGGGGTTTTATTAGCGCGGCCTTGCGTCTTATTCCCGCCAGAATTAAAACAATTGAAGAGTTAAATTTGCCACCCATCTGTCATGAATTTTCTCAAGCAAATCAGGGTTTTGTTTTGGTGGTTGGCCCATCCGGTCACGGAAAATCCACAACTTTAGCGGCTTTAATTGATGAAATAAACCATACCCGAACCGACCATATTGTAACAATTGAGGACCCAATTGAGTATCTTTTTATTCAGGACAGGGCAATTGTTAATCAAAGAGAGGTGATATTGGATACTTATAATTTTCACAATGCTCTAAGATCGGTTTTCCGTCAGGATCCCGATGTAATTATGATAGGAGAGATGAGAGACTATGAAACGATGTCGGCGGCCATTACGGCAGCCGAGACCGGACACTTGGTTTTTGCTTCTTTGCACACCAATAACGCTTCTCAAACTGTTGACAGAATTATTGATAGTTTTCCGGCCAGTCAACAGAATCAGATAAGGTCTCAGCTTGCGGCTACTCTTTTGGGAGTAATTTCCCAAAGGCTTATTCCTCGAATTGAGGGTGGAAGAATTCCGGCAAGCGAAATAATGATTAGTTGCCCGGCTGTATCATCCCTGATTAGAGAGGGCAAAACCCATGAATTAAACTTGGTTATTGAAACAAATACGGAGCTCGGAATGATAGCTCTCAATCGTTCTTTGGTCGAACTTGTAAAAAGAAGAGAAATTTCAATGGAAAACGCTTTGATTTATTCTTTAAATCCGTCAGAATTAAGGTCAAGAATGAAAAAACAATACTAAAGGAATTTATTAACCCCGCCCTCTAAGCCCTCGGATTGAAAATTAAATTATTTGGAAAGCTATATTCTCTTATAATAACTTTCAATAAAAATTCCAAGAGCACAGAGAGAGCGGGGTGTTACAAAGTCCTTTACCCCATTAGACGCCCCATTAGATAGGCGTAGTCGCCATCTCTAATTGGGGCTATCTAACGGGGTGTAAGAAATTGTAACGCTCGCCTTTGGCTCGCTAACAATTTCTAACATGCCTACTCTAATTGAAACTTTACTATCATTAGGCATCTTAAAAAAGCAAGATGCCGATTATTTAAAGGAGGAATCCGGAAAAACTGAAAAATCAATTGAAGCTCTTATTTATGAAGAAAAATTAGCCAGCGAGGAGGAGGTTGCTGAAGCAAAATCAAAAATTTTTAATGTTCCTTTCAGAAAAATCAGCGAAGGAACAGAAATACCCGAAGATGTTCTTAAACAAATCAGTGAAGAAGCGGCTAAGTTTTATAAATTTGTTCCCCTTGGGAAAAGGGGAGGGATACTTGAGATAGGAATTCTAAACCCCGGTGATTTTGAGGCCAAAGAAGCTCTAAAGTTTATTGCCGCCAAGGAGGGTTTTGCTCCTGAATTTTTTATTATCACGCCGACAACTTATGAGCAAATTTTAAAGCGCTATAAAACTTTTGGCGAGGAAGTAACAAGAACCTTAAAGGAACTGGAAACCGAAGCTTTTATCGAAAGGGGACCAGGAATTGAACTGCCGATTGAGGCTCCCGGGGAAGCCGAAAAAATTGCTAAAGAAGCCCCCATTATCAAAATGGTGGCGGTTATTATAAAGTATGCTGTTGAGGGCAGGGCTTCTGATATTCATGTGGAGCCAACCAAGGATAATTTAAGAGTTCGGTTTCGGGTTGACGGAGTTTTGCATGCAGCTTTGTCTTTGCCATTAAATATTGCTCCAGCCGTTGTTACCAGAATTAAAATTCTTTCAAATTTGAGGATTGACGAAACAAGAGTTCCCCAGGATGGAAGATTTCATACTAAGGTTGGCCTAAAGGATATTGATTTTAGAATTTCCACTTTTCCAACTTCGCTTGGAGAAAAAGTAGCAATGAGAGTGCTTGATCCTTCCACCGGTTTGCGCGGACTTCCCGATCTCGGGCTGCAGTTTAACAATTTAAAGAAAGTGGAGCAAGGGATAAAAAAACCTTTTGGAATGATTTTGTTGTCCGGACCAACGGGTTCTGGTAAAACCACCACGCTTTACGGTATCTTAAATATCCTGAACAAAGAAGGAGTTAATATTGTTACCCTGGAAGACCCGGTTGAATATTATATTAGCGGAGTAAATCAATCCCAGATTAGACCGGAAATCGGCTATTCTTTTGCAACAGGGCTTCGCAATGTTTTGAGGCAGGACCCCAATATTATTATGGTTGGTGAAATTCGCGATGAGGAAACTGCCTCTCTGGCAACTCACGCCGCTTTAACCGGACACATTGTTTTATCAACCATTCATACCAATAATGCTGTTGGAATTATTCACCGCCTCATTGATTTAAAGGTTGCTCCCTATCTGATTCCCTCTTCTTTAATTTTGTGCGTTGCTCAACGGCTTATTAGAAGACTTTGCCCCCGCTGCAAAGAAAAAATTAAAGCTAATCCGGAGATGGAAAAATTAATCTTAAACGAGGTTTCCAAACTTCCTCAAGCTATTCAAAAAGAGCTTAAGGTTTCTTCCCCGATATATGTCTATCAGCCAAAAGGTTGCGATAAATGTTTAAGTCAGGGCACCAGAGGGCGAGTTGCTATTTTTGAAACTTTAACAATGTCTCCTCAGCTTGAGAAGATAATAATTGAAAAACCGATTGAAAGCGAAATAATCAGAGAAGGTCAAAGACAAGAAATGACCACAATGCTCCAGGACGGAATAATTAAAGTTCTGCAGGGGCTTATAAGCATTGGGGAAGTAGTTCAGGCAACCGAAATAGAAAAATAAATCCCGCACCTTTTGTGGACTGCGCTTTGCGCAAAATAACGAAGTTGTCCTAAAAAGGTGCGGGACCAATTCCGTATTATCGGAAACGCTCGCTGGAAAAGGCGCGGGATAAAAACATAAAAATTTAAAGATATAAAAACCGATTATTTTATTTTTTTAGATTTTTAATTTTTTAAGTTTTTAAAGGTATGAAGTTTGAATATCAAGCCAGAACCCCAAAGGGAACAGTTCAGTCAGGCATTGTTGAGGTTTCCAGCCAGGAAGCGGCTATTGATATTTTACAAAGACACAATCTTATAGTAACTAGTTTAAGAGAAATTGAGGAAGCTCCTTCTTTCTTTAAAAAATTAGAAATTCCATTAATTACCAAAAAGGTTAGTTTACGGGATGTTTCCATTTTTTCTCGTCAGCTTGCCATCCTTTTTGTCTCAGAAGTTCCTTTGGTTGAGTCTTTAAGAACAATGGGCAACCAGGTAGGTAATTCTCGTTTTCGGGAAAAGATTTTTAAAATCTCTGACAATGTTGAGTCCGGGACGGCTTTTTCCAAAGCTCTTTCAAAATACCCTGAAATTTTTTCCAGTTTTTATGTAAGCATGATTCGAGCCGGAGAACTTTCCGGAAAACTTTCCGAATCGCTGTCTTACCTTGCCGACCACTATGAAAGCGAATACGATATAATGAGCAAAGTTAAAGGGTCAATGTATTACCCGGCTTTTATTTTTTGCGCCCTGATTATTGTAATGACCATAATGCTTCTTTTTGTAATTCCGGCTTTAACTTCAGTTTTGGAAGAATCGGGTCAGGGTCTGCCAACGGTCACCCGAATAATTATGGCCTTTACCATGTTTTTAAGAAGCTGGGGCTGGATATTATTTATATTTTTGGCCGGGGGCATTGTTTTTTTTCTATATTGGAAAGCTACGGCCAAAGGCAAAAAAATCTGGGACAAATTTATTTTAAAAGTGCCGGTTTTTGGAGAACTTTTTAAAAAAATCTCCCTTGCCCGTTTTTCGGAAAATTTAAGCACCCTAATCACGGGAGGCTTGCCAATTTCCAAATCAATGGAGGTAGCGGCAGATGTCGTCGGAAACGAAACTTATAGAGACATAATTCTTAAAGCCGAGGCGGGAATAAGGCGGGGAGAATTTATGAGCTCTATATTTAAAATGGAAAAAGAAATACCCCCTTTAATTACTCAAATGATTTTAATCGGTGAAAAAACCGGTAAATTGCCGGCAGTTTTAAAAAACTCAGCCGAATTTTATAAAAAAGAAGTAACCAGAATGACCGATAATTTGGTCAGCCTTGTTGAGCCCCTAATGATTTTAGTGCTTGGGGCTGCCGTGGGATTTATTGTTGTTGGGATTATAATGCCCATTTATCAGATGGCCGGCACGGTATTTTAATACTATTTTTTTGATAAAGATTTTCAGCGTAGTTCAGCGTAGATATCAGCGTTCTTCAGCGTTACTAAGTATTTATGCTGACATTACGCCGATAGCAACGCTGATTGGCGCCGATAAAACCGGTGTTTTTAATTATTTTCATTCTTGGTCTTTGTGTCGGCAGTTTTCTTAATGTTGTAATCTGCCGTTTGCCAAAAGGAGAAAGAATTTCTGGTCGGTCTTATTGTCCTCATTGCAAAAAAGTAATTGCCTGGTATGACCTCATGCCAGTTTTTAGTTTTATTTTGCTTCAGGGAAAATGCCGTTCTTGTCATCAAAAAATTTCCTGGCAATATCCCTTAGTCGAAATAGCGACCGGGTCGCTATTTCTCCTAATTTTCAATGAATTTTCAATTTTAAATTCCTGCCCAGCATCGAACTTGTTCTGGTGCGGGGTTCAAAACCCATTTCCTATTTGTTATTTTTTGCTTATTGCCTGTTTTCTTATAATAATTTTTGTTGTAGATTTAAAACACTATATTATTCCCGACAGAATTATTTTTCCAGCAATTATTATTACGTTTTTTTATCAGGTTTTCAGAATTTTAAATTTAGAATTTGTTTCGGATTTCGGATTTCGGATTTCGGATTTCAAAACTCTATTAAACCCATTTTTATCAGCGATTTTAGCATCAACATTTTTTTTAGCTATCGTTTTGATGTCCCGGGAGCGCTGGATGGGTTGGGGAGATGTAAAATTGGCATTTCTTTTAGGGTTAATTTTGGGTTGGCCGAATATTTTAACAGCCCTCTTTTTTGGTTTTTTATTGGGGGGTATAATGGGTATGGGACTGCTCGCTTTTGGCAAAAAGAGCCTTAAGAGCGAAGTGCCCTTTGGACCATTTTTAGTAGCCGGAACCTTTGTTGCATTATTCTGGGGAGATTTGTTAATAAATTGGTATCTCGGTTTTCTAATTTGAAATTGCTAAATTGCTAAATTGCTTTACTTCTTTCAATACAACATTTTAACAATATGACAATAGAACAATATAACAATAGAACAATAAAGCATAGAGGATTTTCTTTAGTTGAGCTTTTGGTTTCTGTTGCCATTATCACAGTTATCTCGGGAGCCACCCTGGTTTATTTTAGAGGCGGAAACAAAAATTGGGCATTGACAAGGACGGCCCAAAGAGTTTCTCAAGAGATAAGAAGAGCTTCAAATATGGCCCTGTCTTCTCCGGGATATACCTGTCCCGAGTCAGCGGCTATTGACGGTTATGGAATCTGCTTTAGCAGCGGCGGGCCCGGCGCCGACTTCTGCGCCAACGATTCCGATGCTTCAAATGCTTCCTATATTTTATTTGCCGATTGTGACGGCAACAATGCTTATGGCGGCACTGGCGTTGATGTTAAAATTGAGACTATTTCCGTAGAAAGCGGAGTAAAAGTTAAAACGGTTATTCCCGTTTATTCCTTTTCGGTTGTTTTTGTTCCTCCCGACCCCACCACTAATTTTTCTTCCGGGACAAGCGGCACAATCACCTTGTCTCTCACTACTGATGAATCCACAACAAAACAATTAACAATTAACAGCAAAGGAAACATTGACATTCAATAAATTGCTAAATTGTTAAATGGCTAAATTGTTAAATTAAAGTGATAAACATTCCTTATTCTCAATATGACAATAGAACAATATAACAATAGAACAATAAAGGACAACGGTTTTACCATTATTGAGGCGTTGGTTGCTATTTTTGTGCTGACAGTCGGAATTGTCGGCTGTATGACCCTGGCCAATCAGGTTTTAAGAACATCCGAAATATCAAAAGACAGATTAATTGCCGTTAATCTTGCCCAGGAAGGAATTGAGGTGATAAGAAATATAAGAGATACCAACTGGCTTGTTGGAACGGGAAATTGGAATGATAATATTATTTCGGATTGTAACGGAAGTTCTTTAAATAAACAAGTAGCCTACAACAGCACCTCTACCGAAGCTTACGCAGATAGTTATTTAAAATTAGACAGCAATGGCTATTATAATTATACAAGCGGAAATGATACAACTTTCAAAAGAAAGCTTACTGTGCAGTGTCTTGAATTTCCAGAGGCCGGTCAATATAAAAAAATGTTGGTTGAAGCCCGAGTTTATTGGACTAGCCGGGGAACTTCAAAAGAAATTCTAATGACCGAGCATTTATATGACTGGAAGTAAATTGCTAAATTGCTAAATTGATAAATTGCTTTACTTTTTTCAATACAACAGTTTAACAATATGACAATAGAACAATTTAACAATAGAACAATAAAAAACAAAGGTTTTACTCTCGTTGAATTATTGGTATCAGTGGCATTGTTTGGGTTAACCGTGGCAGCTGCTTCCGGTCTTTTTTCAGCGGCGCTCAAGGCCCAGCGGAGAAGTTTGGAAACTCAAAAAGTTTTAGACAATGGAAGATATGTTATGGAAACAGTTGCCAAGGCCCTAAGAATGAGCGAAATTGTTACTTCCAACGGCGTCCAACTCCTTTCCCTAAATGTAAAAAACCATGCAATCAAGGGAACGATAATTTACACTCTTGAGAATAATAGAGTTAAAGAAGATTCTTCCATCAAGGGGGCTGATTATATAAGTTCAAGCAATGTAAAGGTTGAGAAGCTTTACTTTGATGTTTCGGGCGTTGGCACGGCAGACAATACCCAACCCAGGGTAACTACGGTTTTAAAAGTAAAAAGTCTGGACAGCGTTGGTTCTATGTATCAAGTTGAGCTCAATTTTCAGACAACAGTTTCCCAAAGAAATCTTGACCTACCGTAAGCGCTCCCCCGCCTTTTCTAAAGTTTCCACAAAGGTTAATAACTTAAATAATTGATAAATACAGATAAAAATTTCAAAACTTTTTGGAAATTATAGAAAGGGCGGGGTCGCTAAAATCAAATATCAAATATCAAATTAGGTTTTTTATTTTTTATTTTTCATATTTAATTTTATGAAGAGTAAGGGTATTGCTTTAATTTTAACTCTTTCAATATTAACCGGTCTTATAGCTTTGGCTTTGGGAATCGCCACTTTGCTTGTCAGGGAAATAAAGCTTTCTCAGGAAATTGCCAATTCGGTTCTTGCCTACGGAGCAGCTGACACCGGCATAGAGAGATTTATGTATGGCTTAAACAAAGAGTCGCTTAACCCGACAAACTGCTGTTGCGCCGGCGCTGGCTGCGCCGCGGAAAAAACTGTTGATTGCTATCCCACTACCGAGCTTTCCAATGGAGCAAGTTATAAAGTTTGCACCAAGAAAACCGCTCCGCCGGTTGAGATTAAATCAACAGGCACTTATAAAGGCACCAATCGAAGTGTTCAGATAAGTTATTAAAATAGAGCAGGAGGAAGGCTCCGCCTTCATTACTTTAATAAACTTGATGCGTAATAAGAAATGGCGGTTCTTTACACGAAACCACACGAAACAAGGCGGCTGCAAAGCCTTGTGGCAACATAAAGCTCGACCGAAGCCGCCCATACGAAACTACACGAAAATTATTACGCACCAACTTTAATGAAGAAAACAATTTTCTTTTTAATTATTTTTTCCTTTATTTTTCCGAATTTCGCTCAAGCTTTTTTTAGTTTTGACAATGCAGGGAACACGGTTGAGGCTCTCTTTAAGAGTGTCAAAAAAGCGGTCTGGGATTGGATTAGACCGGTTTTGGGATTCGGGGCCGGTATGACCGCCACGGCAACAGAGCTGACAGGGGAAGGAATTTCCAATCTTTTAGAAGGGATTGCCGGATGTCTTGATTTTTTGATTAAAAAGGAAAAAATACTCGGCGGAGGCGCGGCTGTTCAGTCAAAATTAGAAGCCGTTGGCTGGAATATTTTTTATTGGAGCGACCAAAAGCTCAATACAAACTATCTTCGGTTGGAAAAAGATTTTCCCTTTTCAGCCAGTTTGCCATCCCCTCCCGAACCATTGCCTACCGAAACGAATAAAGGAGAAGAAAAGCAGGACCAGCCGGGCCCCCTTTTGCCAAACAATCCTCCAAAAGCAACAGAGCTTACAATGTCTCCAGCGGAATGCTCTGCTTCTTGTCACAGTTGTCCAAATCCCTTAAACCCAATTCTTTATTGGACTTTTTCTGATTCCGATGAGAAAGATATTCAATCCAAATATTTAGTTCAGGTTGATAACAATAAAAATTTTTCCTCTCCGGAAATAGAAAAGGAGAATAGCGGTTCCTCTCAAAATTTTGTTGTAATGAACGGAAACCTGTCTTACGGCCAAACTTATTGGTGGAGAGTAAAAGTTTGGGACAGCCGGGGCGGTCAATCAGACTGGGCGGTTTATTTGAAGCCCTATATCGTTCCGATTTCCGCTTACCCAAAACCGGATTTTTCCTGGGAGCCATTGAGTCCTTTTTTGGGCGAAGAAGTTCAGTTCATTGATGACTCAAAGGCTTATGAGGGAACCGTTATTAAAAACTGGCGCTGGACATTTCAGGATGCTGTTCTCGAAAGTTCAGACAAAGAAAATCCAATAGCCATTTTTTCGCTAACAGCCGGCAGTAAAACCGTTAGCTTGACAATTACCGATTCCAACGGTCTTTACTGCAGTATTTCAAAGAGCACTTCTATTAAAAAGACCGTTTTGCCAAAATGGTAAGCGCTAAAATAAAAGAGCAAACCCAGCGCCAGAGTAAAGCTCGGTGCTGGACTATTTCCGCACCACCTCGCACCAGAGAAATCTTGGTGCGGGGCTGGTGCGGGGTATAAAATATTTAAAATAGCAAATAAGTATTCAAAATTTTCTTTCAGAAAATTTTGAATACTCTATGCTTTTTTATTTTTTATATTTTATTTGAATATGGAGGCGGCTGAACGGATTAAAAGGTTAAAAAAGGAAATTAATCACCATCGTTATTTGTATCATGTTTTAGACAGGCAGGAGATTTCGGACTCGGCTTTGGATTCGCTAAAGCAGGAACTTTTTGATTTGGAGCAAAAACATCCCGAGTTTATAACCCTCGATTCTCCAACTCAAAGAGTGGGCGGGAAACCTTTGGAAAAATTTGAAAAATTCAGACATCCTTATCCAATGCTTTCATTTAACGATGCTTTCTCGGAAAAAGATGTAAAAGACTGGGAGGAGAGAATCAAAAAACTTTTATTTACCCCCCAAAAAAATAAATTTGGCGAGGGGTTGCCAAAAACTGAATTGAATTATTATTGCGAATTAAAAATTGACGGGCTGGCAATTGAAATGGTTTATAACAGAGAAATTTTTTCAGTCGGTTCAACCAGGGGAGATGGTTTTGTCGGTGAAAATGTTTCTCAAAACCTAAAAACGATTGAAGCCATTCCTTTAAAAATAAGAGAGAAAAATGAGATAATTTCCGAATTAAAAGAAAGCGGACTTAAAAAAATTGCTGAAAATTTAGAAAGAAAATGGCCCCAAAAACTTATAGTCAGGGGAGAAGTTTTTATTACTAAAAAAGAGTTTGAAAGAGTAAATAAAGAAAGAGAAAAAATGGGAGAGCCAATTTTTGCCAATCCTCGAAATATGGCTGCCGGCTCCATCAGACAGCTTGACCCAAAAGTTACCGCTTTCAGGAACCTTGATTCCTACGCTTACGAACTTATTTGTGATTTAGGACAAAAAACCCATGAAGAAAAACATAAAATTTTAAAGGCATTTGGTTTTAAAACCAATCCCCACAATAAATTTTGTAAGAATTTATCCGAGGTTTTTGAATTTCACGGAACCTGGCGCGAAAAAAGAAAAACTTTACCTTATGAAATAGACGGGCTCGTGGTAATTGTTAATCAAAATGATTTGTTTGAAAAATTGGGAACAGTTGGAAAGGCTCCCCGAGGAGCTATCGCCTACAAGTTTCCATTAAAAGAATCAATAACTATTATTGAAGGGATTTCGCTTCAGATTGGAAGAACCGGAGCTCTAACCCCGGTGGCTTATCTAAAGCCGGTTGAGATTGGAGGAACAACAATTTCTCGGGCAACTTTACACAATGAAGATGAAATTAAAAGATTAGGAGTGAAAATTGGCGACACGGTTATTGTTGGCAGAGCCGGAGATGTTATTCCCGACATCATAAAAGTTTTGCCCGGCCTTAGGTCGGGTAAAGAAAAAGAATTTAAAATGCCGGAAGTTTGTCCGGCTTGCAAGACAAAATTGCGCAGAAAAGAGAAAGAAGTGGTTTGGTATTGTCCGAACAAAAATTGTCCGGCTATAAAAAGGGAGAACTTTTATCATCTTGTCTCCAAGAGAGCTTTTGATATAATAGGATTGGGTCCAAAAATAATAGATCGATTTTTAGATGAGGGGTTAATTTCCGACATCCCCGATTTGTTTATCCTAAAAGAGGGGGATATTAAACCATTAGAACGGTTTGCTGAAAAGTCAGCCAAAAATTTAATCAAAGCAATTCAAGCTAAAAAAGAAATTTCTTTAAACCGATTTTTGTTTGCTCTGGGAATAAGACATATTGGGGAGGAAACAGCTTATGCCCTGGTAGATTATTTCGGAAATTTAGATAGAATAAAAAAGGCAAGCCTTGAAGAATTGCAGAAAGTCCAAGATATCGGTCCGGAAGTTTCCAACAGTCTTTACAAATGGTTTAAAGACAAAGACAACCTTCGTTTTTTGGAAAAACTTCAAAGAGCGGGAGTGAGAACACAATATCAAAAAGCAAAAATCTCCGCCAGAGGCGGATTCGCCTCGGGCGGAAAAAATCAAAAATTACGAAACAAGATTTTTGCGCTAACCGGTGAGTTAAAAATTTTTACCAGAGACGAGGTTAAAGAAAAAATAAAGGAACTCGGTGGAAAAGTTTCCGGCTCTGTTTCAAAAAATACCAGTTTTGTGGTAGTCGGCAGGAATCCAGGTTCAAAATTGGAAAAAGCAAAAAAGCTTGGGGTAAAAATTATAGACGAAAAAATGTTTTTAAAGGAATTTGTTAGCGGCCCCGTTAGATAATTATCTAACGGGGGAGCGTTATAAAGTCCTTTACCCCGTTAGATGAAAATTTATAAAATAAATTTTCTATCTAACGGGGTGCTCAATTTTCTAACAGCTCAGCCGCATCTCTCGCCTTGCTCGAGATTTGCTTCGCTGAGAAAATTGGCATGATTTTCCAAGAAGATGTAAAACATATAGCCAAATTAGCTCGATTGGGATTAAACGAGAGAGAAGAAAGAAAGTTTCAAAAGGAACTCTCCTCAATTTTAGATTATGTTTCCCAGCTTCAAAAAGTTGATATTTCAAAAGTTGAACCAGTTTCTCACATAACCGGTTCAAAAAATGTGACAAGGCCGGACCAGAGCAGGAAAATTGAAGTTGAAAAAGTTAAAAAAATACTCAAGGAGGTTCCGGAAACGAAGGAAGGACACATCAAGGTCAAAGCAGTGCTCTGACCCCGAAATCAAAATGCAAAAAATTAAAATGCAAAATGATAATGCAAAATTCAAAATTTTTAATTTTTAATATGTTCCGCCATAGCGGAATCCCGCTTCGGCGGTGATAATTTTGATTTTTGATATTTGATTTTTGATTTTTAAAGTGGAGCTTCATAAACTTACCATCAAAGAAACTTATGAGGGCTTAAAGAAAAAGAAATTTTCTTCTCTGGAATTAACCCGGGTTTTTTTGGAAAAAATTGAAAAAGAGGACAAAAAATTAGGGGCATTTATTAATCTTTCCCCGGAAATTGCTTTAAATACAGCCAAAAGGATTGATGAAAAAATTGAAAATGGCGAAGATTTGAGCCCGCTTGCCGGAATCCCGATGGCTGTGAAAGATAATATTTTGGTGGAAGGAGAGCGATGCACTGCCGGCTCAAAAATTTTAGAAAATTACACCGCTGTTTATGACGCCTGTGTTGTGGAAAGATTGAAAAAAGCCGGCGCAGTAATTCTTGGAAAGACCAATATGGATGAATTTGCTATGGGTTCTTCCGGAGAAAACTCGGGTTTTTTCCCGACCAAAAATCCCCATAATGAATCCCGGGTTCCGGGCGGTTCTTCCTCCGGTTCGGCAGCAGCAGTAGCTGCGTCCTTTACTGTTTATGCTTTGGGCTCGGATACCGGCGGCTCAATTCGCCAGCCCGCTTCATTCTGCGGGGTGGTTGGATTTAAGCCTACCTACGGAGCAGTTTCTCGCTTCGGATTAATTGCTATGGCCTCCAGTCTTGACCAGATAGGACCAATCACCAAGACTGTAGATGATGCCAGAACTGTTTTTAATGTAATAAAGGGTAAAGACCAAATGGATTCGACTTCTGTCGAATCCAAAATCCAAAATCCAAAATCCCCCGCACCAGAGCCTTTGGCGCGGTACGGGGCAGGCAAAATCCAAAATCTACGCATAGGGGTTCCAAGGGAGTATTTTGTAAAGGGTATTGACTCAAAAGTGGAAAATGTGGTAAAAAAAGCCATTGACAAGGCAAGAGAATTGGGGGCAAAAATTGAGGAAATAAGTTTGCCCCACACAGAATACGCTATAGCTTGTTATTACATAATTATGTCATCGGAGGTTAGCGCTAATTTAGCCCGGTACGACGGAATAAAGTTTGGATATTCTGCTTTTTCAAAAAATGCGCATAATTTATTGGATGTTTATTTAAAATCTCGTCAGGAGGGATTTGGAGACGAGCCAAAAAGAAGAATTATGCTGGGAACTTATGCTTTGTCAGCCGGTTATTATGAGGCTTACTACTTACGCGCTCAAAAAGTTCGGTCTCTTATAAAAAAAGATTTTGAGGAATCTTTCAAAAAGATAGATTTGATTTTAACTCCGACCTGTCCAACTACCGCTTTTAGACTCGGCGAAAAAATCAAAGACCCTCTTTCAATGTACCTGTCCGATGTTTTTACCGTTCCGATTAACTTGGCCGGACTTCCGGCAGTTTCTGTTTCTTGCGGCAAGGCTGGCGGGTTGCCAGTCGGTCTTCAGGTTATCGGGCCCTGGTTTAAAGAAGAAAGAATTTTTGACTTCGCCAAACTCTTTGAACAAACTCTAAATCTTTAGCAAGTAATTTCTATTAATTTCTATAAATTTCTATTGAATTTTTGAAACCCATAGAAACTTACTCGCTTTGCTCGCGAAATTTATAGAAACTTAATTGTTTAAGGCATGTATGACATAATATATAGTTTCATAGAGTTCTGGAGCACCCCGGCTGGCCTAAAGATATTCTTGTCTATAAAATATCTTTTGATTTTTATTAGTTTTTTCTTTGTCTTTTGGATAGTATTTTTTCTTGTTAAAAGCGCTTATTTGTGGAATTTTCAGCTTTATAAAGAAACCCTGCAAAAAGGAGCATTGCCGAAAGGGAAGATTCCAAAGAAATGGCAGGAAATTTCTTCAAGAATAAAAACAGCCGAAGAAGCCAACTGTAAATTGGGAGTAATTGAAGCAGACGTTCTTTTGGACGATGTTTTAAAAAAAATGGGGTATTCCGGAGAGACGATGTCGGAAAGAATAGAAAGAATTACCCAGGTTCAGCTTAAAACCATTTCCGAGCTTCGGGAAGCTCACAGCGTCCGAAATAATATTTTACACAACCCCAATTTTAAATTAACCTCAAAAAGAGCAGAGGAAGTAATTGAACTTTACGAGAAAGTTTTGAAGGAAATAGACATCATGTAGCATAGAAAATAGTTATTGGAAATTGGAAAATAGTAATAGAAAATAGAAAATGATTTCGCTTTTCGTTTATGGTTTATCGCCGCCCGTTTCGTCTAATGTCAGTCGTTTCTCGTTAAGACGAAAGACGATAAACCTTAAACGAAACGGGCTGCGATTAACGATAAACCTTTAACCAGAGACAAACAAAACTTTCTAATTTCTACTAACCAATTTCTATTTTCTAAGAACCAATTTCTAATTTTTTATAGCGGGGTGGAGGAGTAGTACCTCGACTGTCTCATAAGCAGTAGACGGCCGTGCAATTCGGCCCCCCGCAACATAAATTTATTGTTCATCGCCCATAACTTGTTGTATGGGAATTTCTAAAATTCATAGAGCCGGCGTAGCTCAGTGGCAGAGCGGACGTTTCATAAGCGTTAGGTCGCTGGGTTCGAATCCCGCCGCCGGCACAAAATATGGGCCCGCCCCCCACTAACTTTTACCCCTGTTATAGAGAAAAGTTGGTGCGTAATAAGATTTGAGGAGTGTTTCTGGGATATTTTTAGGAATTTTATTCGTAAAATTCTTTAAAATTTCCTCAATTTTAAACCATTTCCTTATTACGCATTATCTTTAGAGAATAACAAACAGTATCCTTTTGGGTAAAAGTTAGTGGGGGGCCCGTGGTGTAGCCTGGTCCAACACGTCTGCTTGTCGAGCAGAAGATCATCGGTTCAAATCCGATCGGGCCCGCCCCGTTAGAAGTCCACGATTGCCAAACAAGCTGAAATTTCATTATCTGCTTTAAATTAAACTTGCAAAAAATCGGGGAGTCAGACCTCCCGATTTTTTGGTATAAATTCATGCGCGCAGATTTACTTAAATTCGCGAGCTTAAAAAGCTTAAAATTTTGCGCTCCAAAGTTTTCCCTGGTCAAAAAAATAAAGTTTCCCGCTCGATTCTTTATAACAGGGACTTTTTCCTTTTAAAAAATCTATAGTATTTCTGACATCCCGACCGTCAAGTTCAATAATTTTGATAAGATTTCGGGTGTTTATTAATAAATGTTCGCTGTCCGGACACCAGAGAGTTGCATCCAGAGAAGCGGCAAACCTTCCAATTAGCTCTTTATCACCTTTGTATCTGAAAGGCTGTACTAAAATATCGCCCAAATAAAGAACCCAAATTTCGTTTTCTCCGTAGTAGAGCAGCTTCTTGGAGTCTTTTGAAAGCTTCGCTTCTTTTATATTTTCGCCTATTTTTTCAAAAGTTTTTGCTTTCTCGTCTAAGAAATAAAAATTATCGCTATTGTCTTTTAAGCTGATTTGGGGGTAAAAAACAAAAAGTTTATAATCATTTTTCTCGCTGTAATTTTGCGGAGAAGAAAGAGTGAGTTGCTGGCGCGATTTCCCCTCAAAATCAGTTTTAAAAAGCAGTCCCGAAACTTCCTCAAGCCAGTATATTCCATCGTCAAAAATTTCGTAAGTTTTTATATTTTTTAGAATTTTCTGTAAGACCCCTTTATTCAAGAGATCTATTTTATATAAAGAATTAATATCTTTTTCTTGGTCTAAAAAATAAATTTGAGTTGAATCTTTGGGGTGCCATTTAAACTCAAGGGGATTATTTAAATTTTTAAAGGATTTATTAAGATTTATCAGGGTTTGTTCATCTTCCTGCCAGACAAAATAAGACATTTTTTTGCCGGCCCGCGCTTTAAAAAAAAGACTTTTGGAATCGATTGCCCACAAAACTTGGTCAATCTCAGTCGCTTCCAATATTGAATGGCTGTTATGGCTGGCCAGATTAAAGAGCTCCAATTTGTTATCAAGGCTGATGCAGGCGATTTTCCTTTCGTTTGGAGATATAAAAAAATTTTGGCCCTCTTTTTCTAAAACCATTTCTTTTTGAGGATTTTCTGGAAGCAAAAAAACGTTTTTTATCTCGGTGGTTAATTTTTCTTTTATTTCCAAATTTTTTTTCCAGGAATGATACCCGGTTTTTCGCAGTTCAATTTGATAAATTTTTGGCGACAGGTTTTTTTTAAAAGCATTTTTAAAAACCGTTCCGGTTTTCCCCTTAAGCTTTCCCGAAAGATAGATTTCAACATTTCCGATATTTGTTTCCACAAAGAGGGCGCCGGTCTGGACAATTCTTTTTTTCTCAAAATCAAAGACATAACCCTGGGAGTATAAAATCGCCGGGGGAGCGATTAAGACAAACAGAAAACAAAATACAAAAAACAGAATGGTTCGATGCCGCTTTGTCATTTTTTATAATTGGCAGCAAGGAAGAAACAGAAGCTTGCTTGTATTTCGACCGAGCGAACCAATTATACATTAAGAATAAGCTTGCTTCTTCTTAATATATTCTATCCCAATTTAGACCCTCTTGCCAGATTTTTAATTTTGGATTACAATTACCATAATGGCAGAAAAGTTTATTATTGAAGGTCGGAAGCCTCTGCGGGGAGAAGTAAAAATCGGCGGTTACAAGAATGCTGCCGGAGCAATTTTAGCAAGCACTATTTTAACTGACGAGGGATGCTTTATTGAAAATTTACCCCTTGTTGAGGATATTTTAAATTTAATAAAAATTCTGGAGAATATGGGCGCTAAAGTCAATTGGGTTGAACCGAGGACCGTGAATATTAACTGTTCTTCATTGAGTGTTGAAAATTTAGATAGTGAATTAATAAACAAAATGAGAGTTTCAGTATTGCTTATCGGGCCGTTACTAGCCCGCTTTAAAAATTTTAGAATTTCTCATCCTGGTGGAGACAGGATAGGGCTCCGGCCAATTTGGACCCACCTTGATGCCTTAGAAAAATTAGGAACAAAAATCAAACAAGAAAGAGAATTTTATGAATTTAGAACCAAAAAATTAGAAGGCCGGGAAATTGTTCTTAAAGAATTTAGCGTTACTGCTACTGAAAATTTAATGATGGCCGCCTCACTGGCCGAGGGAAGGACCATTATTAAAGCTGCTGCTGCCGAACCCCAGGTTCAGGATTTGGGGAAAATGTTGAATAATATGGGAGCGAAAATCAAGGGACTGGGAACTCATACTATTGAGATTGATGGCGTTAAAAAATTATCCGGAGCGCGCCATTCAATTATTCCCGACCCATTAGAAGCCGGGACATTTATTGTTGCGGGGCTGGCTTCAGGAAGCGCAATTGAAGTAAAAAATATGGTTCCTGAACATTTGGATGTTTTTTTAGATAAATTAAAAGGGATGGGGGCTAATTTAAAAATTGGAAAAGACCGGGTTAAAGTTTTGCCATCAAAGATTTTTAAACCAACCGTAATTCAAGCCCTTCCTTATCCCGGCTTTCAAACCGACCTTCAGCCAATTGTTGCCCCCTTGATGATTCAAGCCCGGGGCAAAAGTATAATTCATGACCCGATGTATGAAAACCGTTTTGGTTATGCTCAAGAATTGAGAAAAATGGGAGCGGATATTGATATTGTTGATCCCCATCGAATGTTGATTTTTGGGAAGAAACCGATTCAGGGAGCGATAATTGAAAGTCCTGATATGAGGGCAGGAGCAGCGTTGGTTATTGCCGGTCTGATAGCGAAAGGAGAGACAATAATTAATAATATTGAGCAGATAGATAGAGGGTATGAAGCCATTGAGAAGAAACTTCAGAAACTCGGAGCCGATATTAAAAGAATGGTATTATAATGCAAATATTGCGAATCTAATGCCAATAATGCGAACTGCTGATACTTTGAAATTTGAAATTGGTTAATAGAGATTAGAAATTGGTAATGGAAATCGGAAATTAAAAATTGGTAATTTACTATTTTCTATTTTCCAATAACCATTTTCCATTTTCGTTATTAGCAGTCTGTAGATTAGCATCATGTGGGTAAGAAAAATAGGAATTGACCTGGGAACTTGTAATTCTTTGGTTTATATTCCCGGGAAGGGGGTGGTACTTAACGAACCCTCGGTTGTTGCGGTTTCTTTGCCGGAGAATAAAATTTTGGCAGTGGGAAATGAAGCTAAAGAAATGCTTGGTAAAACTCCTGATACTATTGTTGCCTACCGTCCCCTAAAAGACGGGGTTATTGCCGATTTTAGGGTTACCCAGGCAATGATTCAGTATTTTTTAAATAAAGTTACCGGAAGATTTAGTTTTTTAAAACCCGAGCTGGTTATCTCGGTTCCGGCTGGAATTACCTCTACCGAGCGTCGAGCGGTTATTGAGGCGGCCTTAAATGCCGGAGCAAAATCTGCTTATGTGGCGAAGGAGCCGATTTTATCAGCTATTGGAGCAGGCATTCCCATAAACTCTCCCACCGGAAATATGCTCATAGATATTGGAGGGGGCACTTCGGAGACAGCGGTTATATCCCTTGGAGGAATTGTGGCTTGGAGTTCGGTAAGGGTTGGCGGAAACAAAATGGATCAGGCAATTTCTAGTTTTATAAAAAATAAATACAATTTAGCAATCGGTGACCAAATGGCTGAAGACATTAAAATCAATATTGGCAGCGCTCTTCCGGTAAAGGAGAAAGAAGAAATGGAAATTAGGGGTCGGGATTTAATAAGCGGCCTGCCAAAAACAATAGAGATTAACACCAATGAAGTTTGTGAGGCTATTTCCAGCCATCTTAAAGAAATTACTCAATCCATAAAAGAAGTTTTGAGAAATACTCCGCCTGAGCTTATTGCTGATGTGATAGACAAGGGAATGATTTTGGCTGGCGGGGGAGCGCTTTTAAAAAATATTGATACTCTTTTTACCAATATCACGGGTGTTCCATCATACATTGCCGATGAACCTTTATTCTGCGTGGCTAAAGGTACGGGAATGGTTCTGGAAAATTTAGAAGTCTACAAAAGAAGCATAATGTCCAAAAAGTAGTGACTTTTTGGACAAATCCTAAATCCCAAATTCTAAATCCGAAACAAATTTAAAAACCTAAATTTAAATGACTAAATTTTAAATTTTTGACATTTGAATTTTAATATTGTTTTGGATTTTGTGTTTTGAATTTCGAATTTTATGCTGATTGGCATTGCCGCGCAAGCTGCTTTCAGAAAAAATCGAACCGGGGTGGAAGAATACGTTTATCAGCTTATAAATCACTTAGCGATGCTTCCCGAATCTTTGGAGCATCAGTTTTTTTTATACGTCAAAGGAGGGGTTGGGCTCGGAAAGTGGCTTCCTCGACACACCCGTTCGCTTCCAGCGGCTCGCTCGTTCAGTCCTCGGCAAAATTCTTCCGACTTGGCGGAAGACCAAGCAATTTTGCCTGGCGAGAGTTCAGCCTTCGCCTTCGGCGAAGCCGCCCCTAAGGACGGTCTTAGAAGCCACATTCCCGAGTCCCTAGAAAAAAGGGAAGGAAAGAATTTTATTATAAAAACATTATATGCTCCTATTTTTTGGACACAAATGGGATTAACCCCTGAAATGTTTTGTTATAAACCCGATGTTCTTTTTATCCCGGCTCATGTTTTGCCGAAAGTCCATCCTAAAAATTCAGTGGTAACAATTCATGGGTTAGAATTTGAATATTTTCCCGAGTTTTATCCAGGTTTTCATCAGCGATATTTAAGATGGGTAACAAAATATGCTGCCCAGAATGCTCAGAAAATTATTGCTGTTTCACAAAACACCAAAGACGATTTGGTAATGCTGTACGGAGTTAATCCCGAAAAAATTTCTGTTATCCATCATGGAATAAGCATACACACAGATTTGCACAGATGCGAACACAGATTTGCGCAGATGCCTTACATTTTGTTTTTGGGAACAAAGGAAAAAAAGAAAAATACAGCAGGATTGATTAAGGCATTTGAGCTTCTGAAAGAAAAATATAAAATTCCCCACAAATTGATTTTGGCTGGCGGAAAACCGAATCGGAGATTTTACAAAGAAGAAAAAATTGATAAAATTCTCAAGGGATTAAAGCGCAAGAATGATATTGTTAATTTAGATTTTATTTCGGAAGAGGAGAAGTGGAATTTGCTAAAAAACGCTCAAGTTTTTGTTTACCCTTCATTTTATGAAGGATTTGGCATGCCGATTTTGGAAGCTCAGGCAGCCGGGACATCGGTAATAACTTCCAATGTTTCGGCTCTGCCCGAGGTGGCGGGTAAAGGAGCAATATTGGTTGACCCAAAAAACATTGAACAAATAGCCCAAGCAATTTATAAAATAATTGATGATGAAGATTTAAGAAACGGGCTTATAAGGGAAGGGCAAGAAAACATAAAGAGATTTAGCTGGCAAAAATGCGCCCAGCAAACATTGGATTTATTGCTAAAATGAAAAAGAGGCGATTTCTCGCCTCTTGAGATGGCTGGATTGGAAGGAGTTTAAAATTAAGATATTTTTACCTATTTTGGAATTTAATCTTCAAGAATAAAGTATCTTATCTCAACCATTTCTATATTGCTGTTGCCGAGATTAACATATTTTTCCCGGAACTCGGTTTCATGAAGGATACTAACTCCATATTCCCCATATTGCTCTTCGGTCAATTTTATGAATCCTCGAAGAAGCTCTTGAAGAGTATTTTTATCAAGTTTCGGGGATTCAAAGACTTCCTTTGCTCCGCTTCTAAATGTGAAACCCACACTCTTTATTTTTATTAAATCAGGGAAATAACGGAGAAGTCTTTCTTTGTCACCATAAATTTTTTTCAGTTTCTTTGTTGCTTTATCACTTCTCTGTTGAGAGCTCTGTTGGGAGCTCCTGGAGAATGGTACGTCTCGTCCTACCTTTATTAATATTGTCATTTTATGACCTCCTTTGGCTTATTTTTTCCTCCGCCTCCTCCTCAACCTTTCCTTTCCCCTTTCCAGTCCAATTAATTATATATCAATAATGAAAATTTGTCAAGAGAAAAATTTAAAAGTTGCCTTAATCCATGATTTTTTAATCCGTTTTGGCGGGGCCGAAAGAGTTTTGCAGGCGCTTTGTGAGATTTTTCCCAAAGCCCCGATTTACACTTTGCTTTACGATGAAAAAAAGATGGGAGAGTTTTTTCCCAAAGAGAAAATCAGAACTTCATTTTTGCAAAAATTTCCAAAGTTTTTACAAAACCGCTATAAATATCTTTTGCCGCTTTTGCCAATAGCTCCCGAAACTTTTGATTTAAGAGATTTTGACCTGATTATTTCTTCTTCCTCATCTTTTGCCAAAGGAATCGTGCCAAGAGTGAATACTTTGCATATTTGCTACTGTCATAATCCAATGAGATTTGCCTGGGATTATTCCCCTTTTTATTTAAAAGAGCAAAAGAAGGGATTTTTTTTAAATCCTTTGCTCAAGGTATCCCTGCATTTTTTAAGAATTTGGGATAGAAACGCAGCCCAGAGAGCGGACTATTTTATAGCAAATTCAAAAGCTACCCAAAAAAGAATTCTGAAGTATTATAGAAAAGAAGCAGAAATAATATATCCCCCCGTAGAAGTTAAAAATCCTAAATCCCAAATCCTAAATCCTAAAATCCAGGAACCAGATTATTTTCTGATTGTCAGTCAACTGACTCCCTATAAAAAAATTGATGTAGCCGTTGCCGCTTTTAATAAATTAAAATTGCCTCTGGTGATAATAGGGGAGGGGCCGGAAAGGAAAAGATTGCAAAATTTGGCAAAAGAGAATATTAAATTCTTGGGCTGGCAGCCGGATGAGGTTGTCCGGCAATATTATCAAAATTGCGCCGCTTTTATTTTTTCCGGTGAGGACGATTTTGGAATTGCTCCGGTTGAAGCGATGGGCTTTGGCAAGCCAGTCCTGGCTTTACGTTGCGGTGGGGCGCTGGACTCAGTGATTGAAGGAGTCACCGGAGAGTTTTTTGACGACCCTGACCCGGCAGTTTTAGCTGATGGTGTCCGAAGATTACGGGAAAATCTGCCGAATTATAACCCCGTAGAAATTAAAAAACAAGCCCGAAAATTCAGCAAAGAGAGATTTATTGAAGAGCTTCAAGATTTTATAGAAAATATTTTTAGAGATAATAAAAGTAAATTTTGAGCAGGAGCGTTTTTAAGAGAATTTTCAGAAATTTATAAATGACAAATTATGCCGATCGGCATAATTTGTCAAAGAAAATTGTTATGGCAAAGGGCAATAAAAATAAAAAATATCTTTTTCAGATAAAGAAAATAAGTTTTACAAAAAGGCTTTTTAATAAAGGATTAAATACTGCCACTTTTATTTTACTTGGCCTCAAGGACCTCGGAGAAGAATTTTTAAAAAATTTTCTTGAAGGTCTTCCTTCAACCCATCCTGGTTTTAAACTGATGAAGGATATGTTTGGTTATAGTTCAAAAAGATGTTTTAAAAGGAACACCATTCAAATAAATATCAATCGTTTGAAAAAAGCCGGTTTGATAACCGAAAGCGAAAATAGAAAATTTTTTCTTACCGAAAAAGGCAAAGAGTTGGTTCTCCATATTAAAAATCGATATTCTATTTTAAATAAACCCTGGGATGGAAAATTTAGATTAGTAGTTTTTGACATTCCAGAAGAAAAAAGATATTTAAGGATTTGGATCAGAGGAGAATTACTCTTACTTCAATATAAGGCTCTTCAAAAGAGTGTTTATATTGGTAAATATCCATTACCAGATGACTTTTATCAAGATTTAATTAAAAAAGGAATTTTTCAAAACATCCATCTTTTTGTCATTGATAAATTTGATAAAGAAAAAGAAATTTTCAACCTATTTAACGATTGATTAAGAATGGTTAAGGCATAAAATTCGTGACAAATCTTGTCGATCGGCATAATTTGTCATTATAAAGTTAGTTAAACTATAAACCCGATGCGTAATAAATAATTGCAGCGTTTCAACGCGAAACCGACCCCGATAGTACAAATCCTGACGGATTTGACTACGGGGCGAGAATAATCGCAGAACAAACTTTTATGGGTTTGCTTGCCCCGTACTCAAATTCCGAAGGAATTTGTAGTACCGGGGCGCGAAACAAGGCGGCTGCAAAGCTTTGTGGCAATATAAAGTTCGGCGAAGCCGCCTAGGCGAAACCACGCGAAAATTATTACGCACTATCTTTTATGTAGACGAATGATTGGGTGGTTTTAAAAATATAAAAAACCCTTCACGGAATTTCCGCAAGGATTTTTGAGTTTCTATTTCTATTTCTTTTTCTTTTTGCGTTTTCCCGTGCCGCCGCAATTCCAGCAGATTATCAGTGGAACTGCTGGTATGAAGCCAACTCCATAGCACACTTCGCACCTAACGTATTCATAGTCATTTTTCCCGCCCTTATTTGATGGCGAGTCAATGTTATATGAGTCATCTGGTAGCCGAGCCATTTTACCCTCCTTTTTATCTGCAACTTGGCTTTTTAAAGCGCTTTTTTAACCACTCGTGGTATTATAGCACCCTTTAAAAGTTTTGTCAAGGGTTGCTACATCTTTTTATCAGTGATAAGATAAAAAAATGGATTCACTGAAACTGGTGTACGAATTTACAAATTTACAGTTTCGGCTACGAATCGTCGTATTCGTATATTCGTACTGATTCGTAATTTCGTAGGAGTTTATGATCATCGGTCATCAGAAAGTTTTGGATTATCTTCAAAAATCTGTAGCCAAAGACAGAGTATCTCACGGCTATTTGTTTTGGGGACCAGAAAAAATTGGTAAAAAGAAAGTGGCAATTGATTTTGCCAAAACTTTACAGTGCCAGAAATCCCCGCACCAGAGCCCCGAAGGAGAACAAGTACCCTACGGGGCAGGCAAGCACGGTACGGGGCAGGCCAAGAATTTTTGTGGAGTTTGTAAAAATTGTCAGGACATTGAAAAGGGGATACATCCTGATTTGATTTTGGTTCAGGCCCAGTCTCCGTCTCGGGAAATCGAGATTTCCCAGGTGAGAGATTTAAGAAAGGCTCTTTCCCTTTCGTCTTATTCTGGAAATTATAAAATAGCCATTATTGACGAAGCCCACAATTTAAATAGAGAAGCGGCTAACGCTCTTTTAAAAACCCTGGAGGAGCCGAGAGGAAAAGCGGTTTTAATTTTAATTTCCGCTTTTCCTAACAGCCTGCCAAAGACCATAAATTCCCGACTTCAACAAATAAAATTTTCTTTGGTTCCAACAGAGATTATGAAAAATTATCTAAAAAACGCCGATTTGGATGAGAAAAAACAGGAGGAAATTTTGAAAATCAGCCAGGGAAGGCCGGGAGTTTTACGGGATATTTTGGATGATTTGAAGAAAAAAGACATTTATAAATCCTTTATAAAGAGTTTGCTGGGTTTGAAAAATTTTGACCTGAATCAACGTTTTGATTATGTGGGAAAAATAGCGAAAAATCGCAAGGAATCAATTAAATTTTTACAGGGGCTCTCAATTTTTTTTCGGGACCTTTTTTTGATAAAATTAGGAGTTAACGATTTTGTTTTAAATAGTTTTTTGGAAAAAGAGTTAGCTTTGGCAGCCGAGCATTATTCCAAATCGCAGCTGCAAGAGATTTTCAAGTTGCTCAGACGGTTAAATGAGATGCTCTCCCGTTCCAATGTTAATCCAAGATTGTGTCTGGAAGTGCTGATGCTGGAAATATAAAAACATAAAATCATAAAAACATAAAAATTTAGGTCATTTTTAATTTTTTATTTTAGCATGAAGCCGGTCTCTTTTATTTTAATTTTTTTGATTATAGCAGCTGTCTTGGGCATATTTCTTTTTAAGTATGTTTTTTCGCTTTTTCCAGGTTTGCAGAAAATGTCTTTGGGAGGCGACGGGGGAATTTTTAAATCAACAGACCAGGGAGAAAGCTGGATTCAGCTTGACGCAGAAAAAGGAGAAGGGGACGAGAAGACAAAAATTAAAATTTCCGGATTAAATATCTATGATATTGAAATTTATCCCGGGGACTCCAAAATTATTTTTGCCGGAACTCAAGGCAAGGGTTTTATAAAAAGTTTTGATTCCGGCAATTCCTGGCAGAGGCTTCCCAGGGGCTCTTGGGGAGCAAGCGGAGATATTCTTAACATTGCCATTGACGCTAAAAATCCCCAGCATCTTTATTTAGCAAGTTATTTTGGCAATCGGGGAAGAATATTAAAATCAGAAAATAGCGGAGAAAGTTTCAAGGAAGTTTTTGTTGCCCACGCTGATAAGGTTAGGGTCTTGCAAGTAGAAGTTGATGGTTATGATTCCTCCATTGTTTTTGCTTCAACTTCCGACGGCCTTTTTCTTCAAAGCAGCGATTCCGGGCAGTCCTGGAAAATTATTAAAAATTTTGAGGAGGGCATTCAAAAATTTATGATTTGCCCAAAAGACAGTCGTGAAATTTATCTCTTTTTGGAAAAAAGAGGCCTGTTTAAGACCGCTGATAAGGGTTTAACCTGGAAGGATATAGGACCGAATTTGGAAAAACTTTATTCTCGATATAAACTTGGCAAAATTCAGGAGCTCTCAATTGATTCTTTGTTGCCAAATTTAATTTATGTTGGGGCGGGCTCAAAGCTTTTTCGGAGTTATAATAAGGGAGAAGATTTTGAAGAAATAACTTCTTTCATTGTTGGCAAAGATTACCAGATTTCAACGATTTTAATTGATTTTGCCGATTCTTTCAGGATTTATATTGGCGGGGGCGCTCAGCTTTACAAGAGCGCTGACGGAGGAAAACAGTGGGTGGTTAAAAAACTAAACACCAACAGAGATATAAAAGTTTTAAAAATAGACCCAAATAACCCTTCGGTGATTTATGCGGGCCTTGGGGGGTAAAAAAATATAATGCAAATCTACAAATCTAATGTTCACCCCGTTAGAGAAATCAATGTGTAATCCAAAATCAATAATGATGTTAAAAAAATTGAGCTCTGTCAGAATAATAAACACTCTCAATTCTCTAACGGGGCAAGTCTACAAATATGCAAATAAAATTATAGGTATTAGCATATTTACAGCATTCGCATAAAATTCGCATATTAGCACTATGGTCTATAACGAGATTATCAATAAAATTAAACCGGAACTTGATAAGATAATAGAGCATTATAAAGGTGAGTTGGCAAAACTTCGGACCGGTCGGCCTTCTACTTCTTTGGTAGAAGATTTAAAAGTGGAATGTTATGGTCAGACTTTTCCCCTGAAGCAGCTGGCAACAATATCTTTGGCTGACGCTCGTTCAATTTTGATTCAGCCCTGGGACAAATCAATTTTGTCGGCAGTTGAAAAAGCCATTTCTTTTTCAAATCTAAATTTAAACCCGATTGTTGATGGTGAGGTTGTTAGGGTTCAGTTGCCGCCAATAACCGAAGAGAATAGAAAGAATTTAATTAAAATTTTAAAGGAGAGGGCGGAAGAAGCTCGGGTTACAATTCGTCGTTGGAGGGAAAAGGCTTGGGAAGAAATTCAAGAAGGTTATAAATCGGGAGAAATTAGAGAAGATGACAAGTTTCGTGGAAAAGACGAGCTTCAAGAATTGATTACAAAATACAATGAGAAAATTGGGGAATTGAGCGAGAAAAAAGAAGAAGAGATACTAACAACATAAAATTTCTAAATACTAAATCCTAATTTCTAAACAAAAATGGTATCAACTATTTTTACATTGGCACTGGTAGTATTTGCAATAGGGCTTTTAATTTTTTTACATGAACTCGGGCATTTTGTTTTGGCAAAAAGAGAAGGAGTGAAGGTTGAGGAATTTGGCTTTGGGTATCCGCCAAGGATTTTTGGAAAAAAAATAGGCCAGACCCTTTATTCTATAAACTGGATACCCTTCGGGGGATTTGTAAAAATTTTTGGAGAGCAAAGAGAAGAAGGCGAACCAAAACCCGGCAGTTTTTATTCTAAGTCTATTTGGGCTCGGGTGAAAATAGTTTTAGGCGGGGTGGTAATGTTTTGGGTAATTGCCTTTTTGGTTTTATGCTCCCTGCATATTATTGGCGTTCCAACAGCGATTGGAGACGAAGACGATTTTGTTAATGCCAGAGTTCAAATTTTGCAGGTTGCTTCAGGTTCTCCAGCTGATATTGCAGGGTTTAAAGCAGGAGATACTATAAAAAAATTTTCAATTTTCAATTTTCAATTTTCAATTGATAAGGTGGAACAGTTGCAGAATTTGACTAAAGAATATGCCGGGCAGGAAGTTATTCTGGAAATCCAAAGGGGGGCAGAGGTTTTAGAAATTTCAATCATTCCCAGAAAAAATCCGCCAGCCGGAGAGGGGGCGATGGGAATTGCTCTGTCAAGGGTGGCAGTAATAAAATACCCCTGGTATAAAGCTATTTGGCAGGGAGCAATTCAAACTTTTAATTTGACATTGGCTTATGTAGTGAGTTTGGCAAAAATAATAGGACAGCTTTTCAGCACCGGAAAAGCGGCCGGAGTCCAATTAATGGGTCCGGTTGGCATGGGACATATGAGTTTTCAAATGGCCCGGCTTGGCATTAGTTATTTTTTAAATTTCATTGTAATAATTTCTATTGCCTTAGCCGTTTGTAATCTTTTGCCCCTGCCGGCTATTGACGGAGGAAAGCTTTTATTTTTAATAGTTGAAAAAGTTAAAGGCTCCCCGGTTAATATAAAATTTGAGAATGCCGTAAATTCCGTAGGTTTTATTTTGCTTATAACTTTAATGCTTTTTATAACCTATAAGGATATATTGCGATTATTTTAATGAAATTCTCCCGGCTTTTTACCAAAACCCTAAAAGAATCCCCAAAGGATGAACAGAGTATTAATGCTCAGCTTTTGATTAGAGCCGGTTTTATACGAAAACTTATGGCCGGAGTTTATACTTTTTTGCCGCTGGGGTTTAAGACCATCAAAAAGATAGAGAATATTGTTAGCGAGGAAATGACAAAAATTGGGAGTCAAGAAATTTTAATGCCGGCTTTGCAGCCAAAGGAATTGTGGCAAAAAACCGGCCGCTGGGAAAAAGGAATTGGCAGGGCAATGTATAAAGCGGGGGATGAGAAGGGAAGAGAAGTTGGTTTTGGTCCGACCCACGAGGAGGTAATTACTCATTTGGCAAGCGAGTTTATAAAATCCTATGAAGATTTACCGTGTTTTATTCATCAAATTCAAACTAAATTTCGAAAAGAGCCAAGGCCCAGGTTCGGTCTTTTGCGGGGCAGAGAGTTTTTAATGAAGGACCTTTACAGCTTTCACGCCAGCAATGAAGATTTGGATGAATATTATCAGAAAGCCATTAAAGCATATTTTAAAATTTTTAAAAGATGCGGGCTTGAACCAATTTTAACTGAAGCCTCGGGTGGAGAATTTTCCAAGGAGTATTCCCATGAATTTCAGGTTTTGGCAAAAGGAGGAGAGGACACTATAATTTTTTGCAAAAATAAGGATTTTGCTCAAAATGTTGAAATTTGCGAAAAAAAATCGGGCGAGAGTTGTCCAAATTGCGGGGCAAAGCTTTTTTCGGAAAATTCAATTGAGGTTGGAAACATTTTTAAGTTGGGTGTAAAATATTCCGAGCCCCTGAATTGTTATTTCACTGCCAAATCAGGAGAAAAGAAAGCAGTTATAATGGGATGTTATGGTTTTGGGCTGTCAAGAACAATGGGAGCGATAGTTGAAATACATTATGACAAGAATGGAATTTTGTGGCCAAAAGAGGTAGCGCCTTTTGACTTGCACTTGATAGAGATTAGAGCGGAATCATCAAGGGTTAAAAAAGCCACTGAAAAAGTTTACCAGACTTTACAAAAAGCGGGCTTTGAGATATTATACGATGACCGTGCTCAAAAAACAGCCGGCGAGAAATTCGCTGATGCTGATTTAATTGGTATCCCTTTAAGAATTGTAATAAGCCGGAAAACATTAGCAAAAGATTCTGTAGAGATAAAGAAAAGAAGCGAAGAAAAAGTTAAGTTAGTAAAGATAACTAAGTTGCCGCAATTTTTAATTTCCAATTTCTAATGAACTCATAGCGAGTTTTTCTTAACTCCCGAAGTTTTTCGCGAATTTTTGCGAATAGGGCCGCCTAAAAAAAGAGCGCTCCAACCTTGAAGTTTGAGGCGGCCTGCGAATAAACGCGAATAAATTCAATATTTTGGCAGTCAAATTTTCATTCCCGTTCCCTTATTTTAACTTCGCTTTTCTGATAAACCCAATATAACTCCATAATTAAAAATGATATTTTATGTTTAACAAGGTATTTTCTATATTTTCAAAAGATATTGGCATTGACCTTGGTACGGCAAATACCCTGGTTTATGTTAGAGGAAAAGGAATTGTTATTAACGAGCCGTCCGTGGTGGCTGTAAATCAAAGGACCGGTCAAATTTTGGCTATTGGCAGTGAAGCTAAAAAAATGGTTGGTCGAACTCCCAGTTATATTACCGCCACCCGTCCTTTAAGAGAGGGAGTAATTTCCGATTTTGAAGTGACCGAGCAGATGCTCAGATATTTTATTGAAAAGGTTCATAAAAAACATCCCTTTATTTTTCCTCGTCCAAGAATGGTAATTGGTATTCCCTGCGGAGTAACCGAGGTGGAAAAAAAGGCGGTTGAAGATGCCGCCAGGGAAGCTGGAGCAAGAGAGGCTTATTTAATTGAAGAACCGATGGCCGCCGCAATCGGAGCAAGGCTTCCTGTTCAGGATGCCGGCGGCAATATGCTCATAGATATTGGCGGAGGGACATCAGAGGCGGCTTTAATATCGCTTGGAGGCATTGTTGTTTCAAAAAGCCTTAGGATTGCCGGTGATAAGCTTGACGAAGATATCATAAGATATGCCGAAGAGGAATTTAAAATGCTTCTTGGCGAGAGAACAGCCGAGCAAATAAAAATAGGTGTTGGTTCGGCAATGGAAATGTCAGAGCCAATAGAAGTTATTATGAGAGGAAGGGATTTAGTTACAGGACTCCCTAAGGAAATTATGATTGACAGCAACGATATTTTAAAAGCAATTTCCGTTTCAATAAGGACCCTTGTTAATATTGTAAAGGAAGCGGTTGAAGAGACACCGCCCGAACTTTTGGCTGATATTATGGAGAGAGGAATTTATCTTGCTGGCGGAGGTTCGCTTTTGCGAAATCTCGCCGAGCTCATAGAAATTGAAACAAAAATTCCAACAAAAATTGTTGACGACCCCTTGACTGCTGTTGTAAGAGGAACGGGAATAGTTTTGGAGGATATTGACAAACTAAGGGAGGTTCTCGTTTCTACTGAAGCGTCGGAAATACTGGTATAAAATCAAAAATTAAATCTCAAAAATCAAAATTACGGAATGAAGATTTTATTTACCAAAAATTGGTTAATTTTAGCTGGAGTAGCAGTAGTGGTATTGCTGCTTGTTTTTTTAAATAGTCAAGGTTTTTTGGGGGGCGCAAAGAATATTTTTTTTAAGATTTCTTCACCCCTTTTAAGTTTTTTTCAGAATACATCAAATAAAATTTCCGATTTCTCACAAAGTTTTTTAAGAACCAAAGACCTAAAGAAAGAAAACGAAATTCTCAAAATTGAAAATCTTGAGAACCTTTCTCAAATTGTAAAATTAAAAGAAGTTGAGCGGGAAAATAAAATTTTAAGAGAACAATTTGCCGGGCTTATCAATGAAGAAACTCAAATTTTCGCTCGGGTTAGGGGATTTAGTCAAGAAAGGACCTCAATTGTTATAAATCAAGGACGAGAACAAGGTATTTTAAAAGATTTGCCTGCAGTTGCCGCCGGGAATACGGTTGTGGGAAGGGTTTTTGAGGTTGAGCCGGATTTCTCCAAAGTTTTGTTAATAAATAGCTTCCAAAGTCAGGTAGCAGCAATGACATCGGAAACTCGGGTAAAAGGAATCTTGAGAGGAAAAGGCGCTCAAGATTATCCTATTTTGGAGATGGTCTCAAAGGAAAAAGAAATTAAAGTTGGCGATAAAATTATTACTTCTGGTTTTGACAATATCTTTCCAAAGGGTTTTTTAATTGGCGAAATCACCGAAGTTAAAAAAGACGACCTTGAAATTTTCCAGGAGGCAAAAGTCAGGCCCCGTGTAGATTTTGACGATTTGGAAGAAGTCTTTATAATAACAACTCGCAAATAATAAACAAATTTAGAAGCGAATTTGAGCGAATTATAAAATCCCTGGCGGAATTTCCGCAGGGATTTTTAGATTTCTTCTTTGTAGTATGTGCTTTTGGAATATGGACTAATAGACCAAAAAACCGGTTCCTTCACAATAACCACAGCCTATTTTCCCGCGTCCATTGCAAAGATTACACTTTCTGTTCTGAAAAGTTGCATCATCTCCAAATCGTGGTCCAATTCTGTCTCCCTCTCCAAGACAGTTTGGGCGCTTTATTTTTCTACTGCCGTTACATTTTGGACACTCTATTTGGGCCATTATACACCTCCTTCATTTTTATTTTTCTTTTTTCAGCCCCGACCCGGCTTTTTAAAGAGCCTTTAAACTTTCATGGCATTACATCACCTCCTAAATCTTTGTCAGGGGTTGTGAGTAATAATCAAACACGGTAAAATTATCTAATGAGATATTTTATTATTTTCCTGATTTCTTTTTTGGCGGCAATATTCCAGAGTTCTTTTTTGGTTCATTTTCCCATTTTTGGCTGGGTAATAAATTTAGTCTTGATTTTGGCGGTAGGGCTCGCAATTTTTCGGAATTTTAAGGAGGGATTATTTTTTGCTTTTTTTTCGGGGCTTCTTCTTGATTTTTTCTCTGCCATGCCCCTTGGAGTTAAAATGGTAAGCCTAATTTTATGTCTGATTTTTTTAAATTTATTTTTCAGATTTATTAAATTATCAAATTTATTAAAGTTATTGATATTTTTACCAATTATTTTAGTAATTTATGAAGTTTTAACATTATTTCTACAATGGGCGATTTAGATAAATACAAAGTAAAAATTTCCCATAAGGAAGTTATTGAACCCGAAGAGACATTTTTGGATTCCAGAAAAATTAAGGAAGAAGAGCATTCGGATTATGAATTGGGAAGAATGGAATTGTCTATAAAAAAGCGAAATTTTATAATTCTCTTCAGCTTAATTTTAGTCGGGTTTTTAATGCTTCTTGTAAAAATAGGGTTATTGCAAATAAAAGACCACAGTTTTTATTTGACTCAAGCCCGGGAAAATGCCGTAAGAATTTATCCAATAAAATCCCAGAGAGGGGTAATCTATGACAAAAATTTTAAACAGCTTGTTTTTAACCAACCCAGTTTTAATTTGGTTTTGGACAAGGGAGAAGTGGGAGAAAAAGAGGATGTTTTAAAAGAAATTTCTAAAATTACCGGAATTTTCTATGAGGAAATTTTAAATAATTTTGAAAAAAATCCCGAATCTAAAGTTATTATTGCTGAAAATTTAGAACACGAAACCATTTTGGCTTTAGAGGCAAGATTAAAAGAAATTAAAGGAGCAGAGATTGAAAAAGATTTTTGCAGAAGATATGTTGAGGGTCCTTATTTTTCGCAAGTTCTGGGTTTTTTAAGAAGGGTTAACCCGGATGATTTAAATTATTTAGCGAATTATTACCCCAATGATTTTATTGGAAAAAGCGGACTTGAACAAAGTTATGAAAATGTTTTAAGGGGCAGTCCGGGTAAAAAGAGAATTGAAAGGGATGTTGCCGGCAGGACAAGAAGCGAAGAAATTTTGTCTCTGCCCGAAGACGGACAAAACCTCCTACTTCATTTAGACAGTGAGCTTCAGAAGGTTGTTTACGATGAGCTTTCCAAAAAAGCTAAAAATAAGGCGGCCTCGGCAATTGCCCTTGACCCTCGTTCTGGCGGAATTTTGGCAATGGTTTCTCTGCCGAGTTTTGACAATAACATTTTTAGTCAAAAGCTCTCGCAGGAAGAATACGAAGAAATTGATTTATTAAATCGTCCAATTGCCGGCATTTATCCCACCGGCTCAATTATCAAGCCGATTTTAGCCGCGGCAGCGTTATCCGAAGGAATTATCTCAACTAATAAAAAAATTAACTGTCTTGGCGGAATTCAAGTTGGTAATAAAATTTTTCATGATTGGAAAACCCATGGATTAACTGATATAATAAAGGCAATTGCTCAGTCCTGCAATGTTTATTTTTATACTATTGGCGGAGGATATGGAAAACAAGACGGTTTGGGGCTGGAAAGAATTCTGAAATATTTGAAACTTTTTGGCTGGGGAAGCATTACGGGAGTTGACATTTTTGGAGAAAATAAGGGAATTTTGCCGGAAAAACTTGAGTATCCCGGCGATATTTACAGCATCTCAATTGGTCAGGGCAGTATTGCCGTAACACCCCTTCAGGTTGCTGTTTCTTATATGGCCTTGGCCAATGGCGGGACACTTTTAAAACCTCAATTAGTTGACAAGATTATTGTTTTCACAGATTCGGTACAAATAGTTGACGATATTGAGCCGGAGATAATTCGGCAGAATTTTATTGAAAGGGATATTTTGGAAGTTTCAAGAAGGGGGATGAGAGAAGCGGTGGTTTCCGGTTCCTCGCGTTTGCTTTCCCTGCTGCCGGTTGAAGCTGCCGGAAAAACCGGCACTGCTCAATTTGGAAAAGAGGGAGTTAAAACCCATGCTTGGTTTTCCGGTTTTGCTCCTTATGACGAGCCAGAAATAATTTTGACAATTATTGTTGAGGGCGGCGGCGAGGGTTCAGATACCGCAGTTTCCGTGGCAAAAGAAGTATTGGAATATTACTTCAGCAACAAAAAGGAATAATAGAACCGAGCCGCCGCACAGAGGGGGTCGGGGAGATTGGGTATCTCCCCGTCGTGGAAAAACAGGGAGCGAAGCCAAGTCAGACTTGGCGAAGCGACCGCCAGAAACCGAAGGTGTCTGGGGAGCGGTGTTAGCCCCGCCAAGGCGGGGCGTGCCGCGACGGCGGTGAGGGTTCAGATACCGCAGTTCCCGTGGCAAAAGAAGTATTGGAATATTACTTCAGCAAAAACAAAAAAAAATAATGCCGAACTGTTGCAGAAATAATGGGGTTGAACCTCCACCAACTTTGTGCTTAAGCGCCAAAGGTGTCAAAGTATTTTCTGATTGTTGGTTGTTTAGTAATTCTTTGGACATTTAGCATTTCTTATTAAATAGGCAAAAATAAGCGCAAAGTTAGTGGGGGATTGACAAGGTTCTTTTGGTAAGTATCATTAATATAAAAATATAATGCAAATACGCTAATTTAATGCCAATCTACGGACTGCTAATAACGAAAATAGAAAATGGTTATTGGAAAATAGAAAATAGTTATAGAAATTAGAAAGTGGAAAATAGTAAACTAATTTCTAATTTCAATTCTCTATTACTAATTTCCAATCTCTATCAACTAATTTCAAATTTCAGAGTATTGGTATATTAGCAGCATTCTCATAAAATTCGTAGATTAGCATCATGTGGCATGGACGAAGAATACTATCTTACAAAAGAGGGTTTGGAGGAGACAGAAAAAGAACTTGAAGAGTTAAAAGACGTTAAAAGACCGGAGATTGCCAAAAGGCTTCAGGATAGCGCTTCTTTTGGCGACCTTTCGGAAAACGTTGAATATCAAGAAGCAAAGGTAGCCCAAGCTTTTATAGAAGGGAGAATTTTGGAATTGGAGAAAATTTTAAGAAATGCGGTAATTATTAAAGAAGGGCTAAAATCAGAAACAGTTCAGGTTGGCTCTAAAATAAAGGTGGCTTGCGAAGGAAAAACCAAAACCTTTTTAATAGTTGGGGCTCCCGAATCAGCGCCGGAAGAGGGAAAGATTTCTCACGAGTCTCCTCTGGGAAGAGCGTTTTTGGGCAAAAAAACAGGAGATATAGTCACGGTTGACGCCCCAAAAGGAAAAATAAAATATAAAATTGTAATGGTTTGAAGTCTGATTTCCTAAAAGTGTTTTAAATTTTCGCCCAATTTGGGCGATTTTTTATTGTGTTATATCGTCACGATTGTATATTGTTTTCTTCCGAAATCGCAAGCGGCCGCTTGCGATTTCGGAAGATTTAATTTAATGATTTTTAACGATTGGAGTTGGAACGCTATCAATGGCGGGCTCTGCCATTAACGGCGTGTTCGTTGCGGATTATTAAGCCATTTTTTGTAATTTCAAAATCTTCTTAAATCATAGACGGCCGTCTGTCAAATAAAAAGATTTTTAAGATTAAGCAAGGCAGAATAGTTATCCACAGTTTGACTCCCCCCCCTTGCTCGTGATATAATGAAAGCGTAAGGTAAACTCGCTAATATGTGCAAATATGGGTGCTAATCTGCGCGAATAATATTCGCATAAATTCGCACCTGAATTCGCATAAATTTGCGATAATGTTTATGTCAAAAAAATCTATTTTTATCGGGTTATTTTCAATAACCCTGCTTACCCTTGTTTTGGGCGGGGCAAGTGTTTTAAAAGCCCAAACAGAAACAGAACGAAAAGTTGGCGGGCAATGTTCATATGCCTCAACTAAGGGAAATTGCGCGATAACATCTATTCAGGATGAAAGTGTGATTAATTTTAAATTTACTCCCACCGAACCTCTAAATTTAGCAGGCGTTGGTTGGGTTAAAGAAGAAGCGGATATTACCGGCAAGAATCATCAGAAGTATGCCGGGTATCTTGGTTTAAATTGTTTGTCGGACGTATATCCGATTACATCTGCCGATTTGTCAAAATGCGGCATAGGGGCGGGCGCGGTTTTTTATTGTGATATATATTTAATTACTACGGGAACATGTAGTCCAGAAACTTTTGATTTTGAAGATAAATCCCTTACCCTTACTTCTCCTAATGGCGGAGAAAAATGGAAGACCGGAGAAACTTACAATATCACTTGGAATTCTTCGGGAATAGA
>Ga0210051_1000153_pt1 | contig 53994 bp, 38 predicted proteins | sample CryGey092014_all_FD_185464 | JGI IMG/M metagenome (GOLD analysis project Ga0210051, IMG submission 185464) | Groundwater microbial communities from aquifer - Crystal Geyser CG23_combo_of_CG06-09_8/20/14_all (SPAdes) (version 2) | ecosystem: Environmental > Aquatic > Deep subsurface > Groundwater...
TCAAAGCGTTACAATTTGTAACGGTTTCATTTCCTTCAGCAAGTAATCGTTTCTTTAGTACACGCCAATACACCTGTGGATTTGGACTATCAGTTAAAATAGCAATAACATCCACTATAGCAAAATATTATTTTTGTTTTTTTAGATCCCAGAAACGCCGGACTTGCTTGCTTTCAAATAAGATTAAATTACTCATTTATTTATCTCCTCTTTATAATTCCCTATTAAAGGCTTTTTGTAATATCGATTTTTTTAGTTCTTCCAAATCAGCCAATTTTTGCTGATATATGACTTCAAGCTTTTTGGTTTGAGCGGAGATCTCCAATAACTTATCAACGATGACTTGCTGGTGCGCCAGCGGCGGAATCGGCAGAACGGCTTTCTTCACAAGGTCACCGCTGATGTTTTTAACAACCGATCCACTTGCCAACTGAACAAATTGAGATTGGACAACGCGCGAAGAAAGCAGGTAGTAAAAATAATCCGTGTTAATCGAGATATTAAGCCTCAATACGAACCAGCCGTCATGAATGTAGCCTTTTGTCTTCATGATGTAGGGGCGACCAAACGACATGGAATTCGTCAGGATAAAATCACCCTCTTTGACAAATCGTGACTGTTTAGCGCCTTCCGACGTTATCTTCTGAGCTGTAGAATAGACATACTTTCCGCCCTCTTCGGTATCGCCAATTTTGATCCAATTTACTCCGTCTGGTGCAGTCGTAAAGAATTCTTTGATTGGTCGAGGAGAGCTGCCTCTTTCGACAATGCACACTTGATCGAGTGTTCGATCCACCCACCCATCACCTGGATTGGCAAAGATATTCTGTTGATAAGATTCAAAAAGCTCGCGAGCGTTTTGCAGATTCTTTTCAGCGTTTTCTTTTGCCTTCGTAATTGCCGTAAAAACTTTACTCAAAATAGCAACAATACGCTTTTGTTCGGGGAGTGGAGGAATTCTAACATCAAAAGCATAAACTTCATTTCTGTTTATGCCCGGCTTAACACCTTTTGCAAGCTTGGGTAATTCAAGAGTAGTTAACAGGTTAAAGATAAATTTTAAATCATATAATTTATCATCAAATGTCACATAATATGAAACATCTAGCGGCCAAAATTTTTCTTCAGTTAAATTTAACTCGCCTGCCGATCCTTTTCTGCCAACAATAATACTTTTTTTAGTATAATAATATTTATTACTTCTATCTATTTCTCCATTTGCACCATAAACAGGATAATAACTGTTTCTTTTCCTTTGCGATTTAGGTAAAGGCTTCCCATATTCTAACTTGATTACCTCACCAAGTTTTTTTGTTTGCCAGTTCTTCTTCATACCAATTCCCGTATTGCTTTCATGATCGCCGTACTTTCCTTGTCCAGTGCGTTTATATCGTCCAGAATCTCTTTCGGTTCGCGTAGAACGGTTTCATCTTTTTTATTTGGGTTCTTTACTGACAGGTCGCAAGTAGTAGTATCCACATCGGCAACCTTCACTGACCAGGAGTTTTCCGAATCAGCTTTGGTTTTCTGTAACTTCACAAACTCCGCCAGATCATTTTCATTCAGTGGATTGGTCTTGCCAAGATTTCTATCCAAATTAAGTTGATAAAACCAGACTTTACGTGTAGGCACTCCTTTTTCAAAAAAGAGCACTACGGTTTTAACACCCGCGCCGGTAAAGGTGCCACCAGGCAGATCCAGCACGGTATGTAGATTACAGCTTTCCAGTAGCAGTTTGCGTAAAGACACGGAAGCATTGTCGGTATTAGAAAGAAAGGTATTTTTGATTACAACGCCTGCCCTGCCGCCTCCTTTTAAAATCTTGATAAAATGCTGAAGGAATAGAAAAGCAGTTTCACCGGTTTTGATAGGGAAGTTCTGCTGTACCTCTGCGCGTTCTTTACCGCCAAAAGGGGGATTAGCAAGGATAATATCATACCGGTCTTTTTCCTGAATATCGGCAAGGTTCTCAGTCAGTGTATTGGTGTGCACGATATTGGGCGCTTCAATGCCGTGCAGAATCATATTCATAATGCCGATTATGTAGGCAAGCGACTTCTTTTCTTTACCATAAAAGGTTTTTTTCTGCAAAGATTCCGCGTCTTTGGTAGTCAGATTCTTGCTGGCTTTCAGGTATTCAAAGGCTTCACACAAGAATCCCGCTGAGCCAACCGCGCCGTCATAGATTTTTTTTCCGATTTCAGGCGCTACTACTTTCACGATTGTCTTGATAAGCGGACGAGGTGTGTAATATTCACCGCCATTTCTGCCTGCATTGCCCATGTTCTTGATCTTGGCTTCGTATAGGTGCGACATCTCGTGCTTTTCAGTATGGGAACGGAAACGAAGTTCCTCAATATAGTTGATGACTTCACGCAGATTATAACCACTCTGAATCTTGTTTTTCAACTCGTTAAAAATCTCTCCGATTTTGTATTCGATGGTGTCCGCGCTTTCGGCTGAAGTTTTGAACTTTTTTAAATAAGGAAATAATTTGTGGTCAACAAAATCTTTCAGATCATCACCGATGAGCGCTTTGTTGTGATCAAGTTTGCCGTCTTTACCTTTAGGAAATGCCCAGACTTCCCATTTGTATTGTTTGTCAATAATTCCCTCGTAAGATTTACCTGCAAGCTCTGCCGCCGTCTTTTTATCTTTCTCAAAATCATCAAGGTATTTCAGAAAGAGAACCCAAGAGGTCTGCTCCACATAATCCAGCTCGCTGCTGCAGCCAGCGTCTTTATGGAGAATATCATCAATATTTTTAAAAGCTTGCTCAAACATTATTGCTCCTTTTGGTATTTTAAAAACTTACTTTATGGTTGATTATAACGGCATCTTGCTGGGATTTAATCTATTGATAAAATTAAAAACCCACTTGTGATTTTTCAAGTGGGCGCGGTTTCAACTAAATAAAGAATTTATTAACAGATGGATACCGGCATCCAAAACTTTTATGACGGACATAGGGGGAACTCCTGTTTTATTTTTGATTACACAGATTAGAAAAGATGATTACACAGATTTTAAAGACGGTTCGAAAGATAAAAACGGTTCAAAGAAACAAAATGTTCCGTGTTACAAGGAAAAGGTTCCTTAAAGAAAAAGGTTCAACTACTTGGATTTTTCAATCACTTCCCAGTGGCCGCCTTTATCGGGGCCTACGCGGCGCAGCAGGCCTTTTTTCTTTAGTGAAGTAATATTCTTATCAATAGCGGTTGAACTTATTCCTATCTTGTTTGCCAGTTCTTTTTTAGAAATATGTGAATTGGTTTGTATCAGTTTTAATATCCGCTTTTGATTTTCTACCAACCCTTCTACCAACCCTTCTACCAACCCTTTAGTAACCTTTTCAGTGACCTTTTCCCCGGGTCTATAAAATATAACCAAAAAACCGCTTTTAAGCACCTCAAAATCAACCCTGACCTTGCTGGCTTTACATTCATCATGAATGCGTTTTAACCCAGAGCCCCACTTTTCAATCTCCCTGGATTTATAGAGCGTTTCGGCAATGAGCGGATTGCGCGGCATCGATCTTTCTTTGCCTTTAATAAAATCCTGCGGCCTGTATCCCTGTGGAAAATCTCCCGGATTGTAGATTTCAATTCTGTCTTTAAAAATCGCTATTTCATTTTCCTTGGTATTGGTATAGTCACGATGGCACACAGAGTTAACCAGTGCTTCACGGACTGCTTTTGTCGGTACTTCGGGTATTTCTTCTCTTTCAAGCTTGCCAAACTGCACCCTCCAGTTTATCCGCTGTGCAATGTATTTCTCTGATTTATCAAGCAGTTCAAAAACATTGCCTTCAAATTTATTGATATCTAAAAACGTCAGCTTGTCTTTACCGGCAAAAACAGCGGCTTGAACTTTTAGAGGATTGCGGTTGCAGAACAATACCTCTGCCGCATTAAGCAGTTTTGGGCCGTTAAGCAGTCCCAGCTTGCGCAATACGTTTTTAACATTATCAAATTTAAAGTTAATCCTTCCCGCATGGTTTGCCCTAACGCTACCTAATTTTTAACATATCTACTTATATAACTATTTAAACCTTTGCCAATAATAGCTAATCTTTTCATTTCTTCTATATTATCCTTCCCAGCACTTGCATAGTTATATAGATACTGCGCTCCATCTTTGAACTTAACTGTTATAGCATCTTCTTTAGTTTCATACTCAGCTACACCAGAATTGCCTCCTAAATTTTTATATCTTTCCATAACTTTCCTCCTTTTATGGTTTTAATAATATGAAATCCTAGGGAATCAAATAAAATTCCGAGATACAATATTTATGTTAAAAATTCTTTTTGTAATAACTAATAATGCTCGTCTACTTTATTTCCATGAATAGTTTATTGCTCCACAAGAACATCGAATTTCTTTTTTTACAGAATCGTAATATTTTTTTGAAATTGTTTTATTACATTTCTCGCAATAAAACGTTTTTTCTAATGCCAATATATCGGCGTAAAATGTCTGCAAATCACTAATAGTTTCAGTATAGCTACTATCGTGTGAAGTTTTATTTCCTAAAAAGATTGATCCCATTAGTTTAGTTAATTCAGGAGCATCTTTCAATTTACATTCCATATTAATTAGTTTATGTCTTAATTCAGAAAGCAATTCGTTTGACATTCTATTTTCGTTTAGATCGTTATATCGAAACTCAACTTTTACTCCTAGATTATATGAAATATCCTTCAGCAATCCCTCTAAATATCTACGTATCATATTGCCTAAATCAGTTGGGTCTGAGTTACTAAATTTATTTTTAATTCTACTTTTTAAATCTAGCAATGGCTCTTCCATTTCAGTACCATTTTCATTATCCCAAAAAATTCGTTTGGTAATCCAATTTTTCCCTTTTATAAAATTAGATAAATATTCAAACCAATCTTGGTCATGAGTAAATAAAAATATTTGATAATCTTCGAACTTATCAAGTAATAGTTGTGCAAACCTTATTCGATGCGGGATATCAAAGCTTGAAGCTTCATCGTCAAGGATAAAAAATTTATTTAGTTTATTAAATGCTTTAATAGAAGACAAAAATAAACAAATTCCAAGGCAGTTTAAATGTGATTCGCTTAAATATTTATTCGGTGGTGTAACAGTCTTTTCATGGAATTTAAACTGGATTGTTAAACCTATGAGTTCATCCTCTTCACCCATGGGAATAAGTTGAATCTCGTCTATCGCTTCATTATTATTCATGTAAATATAGAAATCATTTGTGTCTTTTGATATTGTTTTAAGAAATAACCCAAGTGCTTCTTTTTGCTTTTTTATAAAGTGATTATAAATAATTCCCAATGATTCTATTTGCTGTTGTAAAATTTCAGATTCCTTTCTTAATATTAAATAATCAAAATATGCCTGTCGCGTAAGTGCTATTTTTTTACTTATTGAAAATCGCACATCCTCCTTTTTTTCTGCTGTTTTTTGCTTAATTTGTTCATCTATAATCCGTTTTATTTCTGCCAATTTTATTTCATCATACAATAGAAATTTATCAATTGATTTTATCTGAATTTCTTTTGAGTAGTCATATTTCTCTATTTCTTCTGATTCTGCCAAAACATCTTTAAGCACTTTTTGTATTTCTTCTTTTATAACAATATTTTCCTGAATATTAATACACTTTTCTTTTAATATAGAAGCTAATTCATTTATGATATCTTGAATTAATCTCTTAGTTAATTGCCTATCTTTTTCTGTTTCCTCTTTTTCATTCTTGATATGTTTTAACTCATCAATCCTCTGTCGCAACTCAGAAATTAACTCATCTCTATTTTTTACTTGAAGGCAAAGCGGACATTTATTTTCATTAAATAAGCTTCTTTCAAGAACATTAATTCCTTCTGAAATTAATTTTTCTAAATTAATTTTTTTTAGTTTTTCCGAATCTTCTATTATTTTTTGATATTTTTCAATAAATTTATTATATGATTTTTTTGTTTTTTCAACTAAAATAATGAAATTATCTAATTTACTTAAAGTAGTCTCAAAGGATAAATATAAAGCAAGGAGTTCTCTGTTTTCAGGTTGTTCAATTGTTTTTAATACGCTCTCGATATTTTCATGACTCATAATCTCAGCAGAAAGATTTAAAGGTTCAACTAATCTTTTAATTGCATCGAAATAACCTCGATCGTCAACAATCATCTGTTCTGTTTGTGTCAGCATTTGTGTTTGTCTATTACTTGTTTGACCTTCGAAATTTTTTAATTTTATTTCTCTTTTTACATCATTTACAGCTCTTTTAAATATCTCTTTTATTTTTTGCACTTCTTCATATCCAATAATTTGAGATATTCCTCTAAGTTTATCTCCTTTACTTGCTAAAATAAATTTAAGTAAATCTCCGTATCTTAAAATAAGATTTTCGGAGGTGGATGAATTAATATAATCCTCGAACTCTTTTGTTGAATTATCTATTTCAGTTGATAATTTTGATTTATTATAAAATAATTTCTTAATTGAATTATATTTTGATTCACTAAATTTCAATCCGGCATATGCTTCTTGATCAGGTTGCAGAAATATATTTCTTAATGCTTCTATCCCTCCCCTCCCGATTTCTTCAGAAGAAAGATGTTCTACTTTATCATTATAAAACCATTCGAATGCATCGGTTATTGAACTTTTTCCGCTGCCATTTTCACCAAAAATTAGAATAGATTGTGATGAATCCAAAGAAACTGAGATTGTTTTTTTAATCCCTCGGAGACCATTAATTTCTATATGCTTGATTTTAACCACGTAATTTCTCCTGTTTCAACTTCTCAAGTTCATTTACTATATTGGCATCTGTTAACTTATCTTCTTTATATAGTCTTGCTAACACATCAGCGATATTTTTATTCACACCTTCAATTTTTTCTATTTCTGCAAAGAATTCTTTAACTATTTGATGACCGCTTTTAATTTCATTGTCCATCGCCTTCCTCCTGTCCAAAATATTTCCAATCAATCTCCAGAGTCACTGGTAAATCATATTTCTTGATTTCAAATCCACTTTTGTTATTGCAAATCGGATAAACACCATAATTCTTTACAAAATCAAAGATAAAATAACTTTCCAAGTCTTCAATACGATAATTCCATATCTTTTTTAATATTTCAAAATTAAGATAAGTGAAATACAGACTTTCAACTTTTCTATAATTTACCAATCCTTCATTACCAGATGTCCCATCATAATGACCTGAAAGACGTTTCCCCACACTGTTTGTTTTCTTCTCGCTCATACCAATATAAATCAGCCGAGATTTTCTAAATGGATATTGAATTTCAACATTTTTTAAAGAGATAAAATATAAACCAACAATTCCATTTAATGGTTTAATATTTTTAAGTTCAAAGACTTTTGGCTCATTAAAATAAATTTTTATGTTTTTCATAAATTTTAAAAACTTATAAATCTTTAAATTTAAATATTAAATAATTTTAACACTTAAACCAGAATTTGGGCCTGCTGGTAATCCTAAGACTGTATCTATTCCAATATTTTCTCTTAAATCTTTTAATAATTTGTTGGGATCAATTTTCATTCCAATTTTACTTTCCGATTCTAGCCTTGGACTGGAAACTTGTTTTGCACGAAACACTTCAAGTTCGTTTATCTTTTCTGCAATTACCCTTCTACAAAGTGCTCTAATATAAAACCTATTAAATTCCCCTTCCGCTAATATTTCATTTGCATTGCTTGGTATTCTTGAAGAAATAATTCCCTTTTTTGTGTGTCTTGGTTCAATAGTATTTAAACGATTATTTAATGATAAATCATAAGCAAACATTGCTTCATTTCCTGTTTGAATTGCTTTTTTCAATAAATTGGGATAATCTATTCTTCCTGATGCTGAAAGTCTACTACTTAAATAAAGAGTTACTTTTTTCTATATCTAGATCTACTTCTTCCAACATAAATTTTCTAGTAACAGAATCTAAATTTTCAAAGTTAAATAGCATTTTACCTCCCTTCATAATTTATTTTATTCTTTTTTGAGCAGCTTCGATATATTTTGTTTCCTTTTCAATGCCAATCCATTGTCTTCCCAATCTTTTTGCTATTGCCGTAGTTGTTCCGCTACCTAAAAATGGATCAAGCACAAGATCACCCTTATTTGATGATGCAATAATAATCCTTTTTAACATCTCTTCAGGTTTTTGTGTTGGATGAAGAGCACGACCATTTGTACTTCTTAATCTTTCCTTCCCTTGAACTAAAGGCATAAGCCAAACGTCTCTCATTTGTTTTAAAGAACCGTCTTTTTGCCTTTCAGGATTAATCTTTTTCAATTCATCATAATTAAAAACCCACTTTTTTCCTTTAACCCCCCACACAACAAATTCAACAGAATGAGTAAAAACCCTTTTTGTCATGTTAGGCATTGAATTTGTTTTTTGCCAAACAATGACATTATTAATTTTAAATTTGTATTTCCTCAAAGCTGACATTACTTCTGCCAAATTATGATAAGTACAGGAAATATAAATTGAACCATTTTCTTTCAGGACATCATGACAGGCTTTAATCCACTTGTTCGTAAATTGAACATATTTTTTATCTGACATTTTATCCCATTCTTCATTGACCATATACCAATCTCCGCCGGTTTGATTTCCCTTCCATTGTAAACCACCACCGGAAAGATTATAGGGAGGATCGGCAAATATTAGATTGATTGACTTTTTGTCAATTTTTTTACTTAAAATATCTATACAATTACCTTTGTGAATTATATTTTTTCTCATTTTATTATGCAATTAGATTTTTCTGCCACACAGAAATAATATTTGGAATTTTTTCTATCCATTTATTAACATCACTCACTTTTTCGGAAACAGACAATATATTATTATATAATCCAATCAGTTCTGAATGTGGTAAAAACCTTCCCTTCTGTTTCATTATGACAAGGGTTTTTAGCAATTCAATGAAATTCTGTATTGATAAAGGTATGATCCTTTGTGGTTTACCTTCATATTCATATTTAACTGAAAACCAAAATGTATTTAATGTATCTCTATGCAAAGACGGGGCAATAAAAAGGCAATAGGCGTTCTTGCTTTTATTCTTTTCTTCGAAATCTCTTAAATGCCTCATTATCGGTTGCCCTTCGCAATACCATTGGTCCCTGCTAGTTAGCATCGTCACTTCACAAATAGCATTGAAAGAATTGTAATAGCATTCTATGTCCGGCTTACCTGCTGGAGCAGTAAAGGTTGGTTCATTGTCATCTCCAACCGGATAATTTGGTTGAATTTTTAGTGCGTCATTCAAAGCATGAAGTGCTAATGCGGTATATTTTTCTAATGCAAGCGGCTTATCTTCTTCTTTATAAATATTTTGCAGGATTTCAATATATTTAGAAATTGCCGTGATATTTTGAGAGCTTACACGATTTTCTTGCTCCTGTAAATATCTTCTATATTCTCTGAGTTTTTCAATAAGCTCCTTTAATTTATTTTCGTCAAAGTTCTTATAATTAGGGATATCTTTTTCCGGTGCAGATAGCTTCTTTTCGTAGCTATGCGTATCTGTTACAAGCTCATCCAAGATCTCTTTAAGTTTCTCCTTTGTTTCCCAGGGAAGTTTTGGTTCACTAATATTCGCAATATATTCTAAATATTCATCTTTTGTAATAAATGATATGGATTTCCCGCTATCAAAAGCTAATAAGTTTTTAATTTCTACTTGCCTTCTTTGTTCTAAATCTATATAAAATCCATTCCCTCTTATACAAATATAACGCGTTAATCTAAAATACCGGATAGCATTATCTCCATAGTCATCAAGGTTATTGAGTAATTTTTCAATCTCTTTACGCTTTTTTGTTTTTAGAAATTCTTGAACAAATTGTTTTTTATAACCTTCGAATATCCATCTTTGTTCCCGCTTATTTTTTCCTTTTAGTTTAGCCCTTAATTTTAAAATTTCAGCAGCATAATCCTCAATATTCCTGTAATTTATCAGAGTCGGTGCAAAAAGGGAAAATTCATGCTTACTAATACCCTTTGGTTCTTCGCCATTTTTTATAGCTTTTTGATTGACAGCATGTATTAAATGAAGGGTACCGATAAATGGTTTTATATCGTAACCGACACCTTCTTTGTAATCATCATTATCAGGATTTGGGATCTGCCATTTGATAAAACTCTTAAAAAATATTTCACCAAGGTCATAATCGTCTTTTAATAATAAATGCCCCAATCCTGTAATAAAAACCTTTCCTTCTTTTATGGATACAAGGCCTAATTTTTTGAGAGGATTAATAGACTGTCGTCCTCTCATGGCTGGATCTTCGTAGCCCTTTAAATCAAATATTTCCTTAGCTTCTTTAAAACTAATTTCCTTGTTTATATTATCTATAAGATTAACAAACCTTGATGGAAGACCATTATAAAACTGTTTGACACCGTAACCATAAATTCTTTCTTTAATCAATAAAATTTGATATTTCTTCTGTGTTTCAGCATTCCATTCTTCACCTTCAATATTTTTCAAGACTATTAAAAAATTTCTAAGCCTTTCAGGATTTCTAAGCGTTGTTGTTACTGACCATGGTTTTTTCATATTTACTTCCTCACCTTACAATAAAAAACTCTTTCGGTGTGACCATTTGTTATACTTTTACCGGTTGTAAAAGCCTTATAATGCTGCTCAAAAATTTCTACTTCGCCCTTATCCTTTAAAATATTTATTATCTCATTATCTTTTATCCTTGCGTTGGAACGATTGTCTTTTGATTCTCCTGTATTGTTGTAAGAAACAAGGATGTGTTTGCATTTCGCTTTATGAATCAATTCAGAAAAAGATTTTGAGGCGTCTTTGAGGCAATATTTGCTTTTAAGGTTAGACCTGTCCATCTTTTTGGCTTTACCGACTAAATCCTGCTTATCCCAGACAATGAGATTTTCGAGCAGATGATATGAATCACAATATTGTCGAGAGTTATATGGAGGATCTATATACAAGATATCTGGTTCTATATCATTGATAAGCACATTTGAATCCTTATTATAAATTTCATTGTTTCGATTTTCGCTCTGTTTAATATCCAACGTGCGTAATTTTAGCGGAACCACCATATCCAATGTTTTGCGAAAGGCATCATAATGACCGCAGGTGTTTGCGACTTTATCGACCGCATATAACAAAGAAGTTAAAAGAATGCATTTTTCTTTGAAATTAAGTTTTAATTCCTCAATTTTTTCACGAATTGCCCCTATCTTCCGCGCATTTTCAACAGTAAAATACGTGCCTCCGTAATTGACTGAAAAATAGTTATCGTTATTTGTGGAAAGGGAATTAAGTAAATCTATGTATTTTTCAATTTTTTCTCTGTCAAAATATTCCGGAGAAAGCCAGGCATAAAGTGAAACATAGTTGCTGTACAATATTTCATTGCTTATTATTTTTATATTCTTTGCATTAAAGTGTTCCCCTGTTACCCCTGTTCCTGCAAAAATATCACAGAAACTATTGTAAGGCTTACATCTTTTCTCAATTATTTCTTCAATCAAAGCTAATAATTTATATTTATTTCCGAGATATCTTCTGTTTTGGATTTGAATAACATTTTCTGTGTTATTATATTTATTTTTAACAGGAATTATCGAAGAATTCTTTTTAACAATTGAATGCCGAGGAGGTGTTGGCATATCATCAAATAATGATAATTGTGTTCCTGAAATTAAAGAACCCCAGGATATCTCTCCTATAAAAGGAAAAATGCTAAATTCATTGGAGTCGGTTTTAGGATACAGAACTTTTGCCATACCTGCTCCTTTCTATATTTTTCTTATTACTAGCTTAATTTTCCCCGCGACCCAGACTTGTTTGTCCGCAGGATTAACAAATATCGGCTGCATAGATTCGTTTGCGGGCTGAAGACGAAGCCTGCCGTCTTTTTCCTTATATAATCTTTTTACCGTGGCTTCTCCGTCTATGAGAATAACTACGGTATCACCATTATAATCGGGAACTTCTTGTTTGTGTACTATTACATAGTCGCCATTAAATATTCCGGCATCAATCATACTATTACCTTTAACACGCAGAGCAAAAACGTCCTGAGGATTCTTTACAAACGAATTATCAACCGCGAGACTGCCTTCGATGTTCTGCACGGCAAAAATCGGTTCACCTGCAGCAACCCTGCCGACAATAGGAATATTAACTGCAGAAACACCATTACCGTTTCCGTTGGTTTTTCCATTCGTAAGCCGAAGACTGCGGGATTTATGAGGATCGCGTTTGATATAACCCTTTCTTTCAAGGGCAAGTATATGGTCTTTGGAAGCATTGGGGGATTTAAAGGAGAATTTCTTCTGGATGTCCAAATAAGAAGGCGCATAGCCACAATCTGTTGTGCTCTGCTCAATGAAGCCCAGGATTTCTTTTTGCCTTTTAGTTAGTTCGCCGTTCATTTAAACTCCTGATTGTGAGATAAATCGCTCTCCTAACTGACTGGCGGGCAGGCACCGCTACAAATGTCCCGATAAATCGGGACTGCTACTTTACGCAAAGCAAGCTCTGCCACTACTACAGAAAAGCCCTTATTTCCTTTACGTTATATATTATACTATAAATTTTTACAGTTGTCAAGTAAAAAATGAAATTTCATGCATTTTTGCAAAAATTATCTCTTCTTGACAAATGCAGGCAAAAAAATAGATTGCTTCACTTTGTTCGCAATGACCCTACTACGCCAAGGCTTCGTAGGGCAGGCAAAAATCCCCCTCACCCTAACCCTCTCCCACTCTGGGGAGAGGGAAAATGCAGGGCACACACCACAAAACTGCTGCATGTCGGATAAATCCGACCGCTACAAGGGCGGGCAAGGTCGCCCCTACGCGAAAATGTCGGACGAATCGGGCGTCATAAATGTCGCCCGTTGATGAATCAAGCCCCTTCAACTAAAATTATGAATTATGATTTATACCCCGAGGGGCATTATGAATCAAAAGCAAGGATGTTTATTTAAATAAAATTTCTTCACTCATAACTCATAATTCATAACTCATAATTGAATTTATTGTATCACTATTTCCACTGCCGCGTTAGGGCCGGCATTGATGAAAGTGACCCCGTTGCCAGAGAGCTTGCGGAAACCTGTATCCGTGTAATTCTCCACCTGGGGCGCTTCAACCCCGTTTATCCTCACCGCCCTGACCGCAACGGTCTTGCTCACGGAAACATGCGCGTTCGCCGGCCCGTCCCCAAGGTCTATCCTTACGCCGTCAGCTATGGCCCCGAAACTTTTGATCCTGGCCTCGGTGCACACCAGGACTTTGCGGCCGTTGAACTGGAGCAGGGCTGAAGCGATCTCCGGGTTGTCATTCATTATCCTGATGTTCTTCGTGATATCCGACGGGTTTATGTCAGCCCCGCCGTAATTGTCATCCAGGATATTCCAGACGTCCGGGTAGCAGAACCACCTTCCCTTCTTGGGGTCGCCGTAATAAACCTGCTGCTGCATGCTGCACCTTGTTATGCCCTCGCCGATCTGCCGCCACGGCCTTGAGTTGTCGTATTTTGAAAGGTACAGAATGCCTCTCGCGTACCACATCCCGCACCACAGAACAGGCACCCCTGTCCATGACCCGTTGAACAGCGTTGAACCGATGATCGGTATCGTTGCGTAAGCCATTGCCTTCCTGTCAGGAGCGGTCCACAGGTATACGAAATTTATGCCTGTCCTCGCCCAGAACACCGCGTCGTCAAGGTAGGTTTTGTCGCCTGTAGCCCTGTACGCCAGGATAAAGCACTCCGGAAGCATTCCGGAAGGAAGGATGTCAGGCGCGTGCAAAGGTATTTCCCACACCTGCGCTCCTTCAGGCCTTACGAAATTCTTCCTGACGTATTCAAGCCCCCTTATCCCGGATTCCAGGAATTCCGTGTCGCCGGTGTAAAGCGCGCCTTTAAGCACGTTGAGCAGTTCCCACGCGCTTATGCCGCACGCCTTGTCCCCCGGCTTGCCGTACCAGTCGAACGTGAACGCGTCCGGGTTGCCCACGAGCTTTCTTTTTTCTTCCTGCATCTTAAGCACGTTGGGGTCCTTGTAATACTTGATCGCGTTCGCGTTAGGCACGTAACCCCATGACCCGTCCGGATTCTGGCTTTTCATGGATTTCCTCGCCGATCCTGTCGCGCTTCCTATCTCCGCGCGAAGGCTGGGCCACACAATACCTGTTTTTTCGCCCATCCATTTAAGCTCTTCATCAAAAGACCTGCCTGCCGGCATGGGCGGGATACCGAAAAGGGCTATCCACTCGTCCTGCGCGTCCAGGATGTTCCCGGCAGCGCTGGCGAAAAGCGCTGCCTCAAGCCTCAGCCTGTTTCCCTTTTTCACCTTGAACGGCGCTGTCGAAACAAGTATGTTCGGTTTTCTTTTGTCAGCGTTGCTCATCGCGAACAGCCCCATTGTGGTGTTGTCCTGTTTCTCGAACCTGTTCGGGCTGCCGAAATACGATCTGGGATACGATTCTCCGTCAGCCCAGGCCTGCACCTGGGACCAGAGAATGCTGACAAGCCCAAGCGGCGTTTCCACAGCGATCAGCGGGACAGTCGGCATATACGCGGGCGGCGCGAACCGCAGGTCGTCCGGCGGTGAATGAAAAAGGTAGTTTGAGGACTGCTCCTCAGGCGTCAGGTACTCGACTCCGGAAAAAAGCGCCATCTTCCTCTGCGACCCGAAACCGCCTGTTCCAAGCGAAAGCCACGGTCCGCGGAAATGGAAAAATCCCGCGTCCCTGTCAGGTGAAACCGCGCTTACAAGCAGGACCTTGTCTTTGTCCGCCGGCGTTATCCTGTATTCGAATTTCCACAGCGTGCCGCCGTCATCCTTCAAAGCGGCTTCAAGCGCGAGCGCTTCCCCGTTAACGGTCGCTTTCTGGCTAAGGCCTGAAACGTATTCCATCCCGCCTTCTTTTGTTTCAACGATGGCGTAATGCGGCAGGCCCGTGACCCCGGCAAGCCCCCACCCGTCCCTTTTCAGATAAAGGAAACCGGGTCCGAACCCGTCCTTTGTTTTCGGGAAATAGAGCCGCAGCTTCGCGTTGGAGAAACAGGCGTAGTCCTGGGTGACGATCGCGCCGGCCGGGATCTCGTAGATCTTCGCTATGTCCGGATATTTTTCAATGACAGGCACGTTTATTTTCGCCTTTACCGTTTTATAACCCGGTGCTGAAACCTGCACTGTTATCTTAAGGATCCCCGGCTTCGCCGCTTTCACGGTCCATTCAGACTTTTTAACCACAGTCGCCCTTATTTCCTCGTATTCAAAAGGCTTTGCGCCCGCGACCCCCGCATCCGCGCCTGAAAGCGTGACCTTCACCTTCTCAAGCGTTCCGCCCCCCGAGTTCGTTATTTCCGCGGTTATACCAACATCGTCTCCGGCAAGCGCTATGACCTTGTCGGCAAAAACCCTGTTAACCGCAAGCGCCGGGTCCAGCTCCCTTACCTCTATGTCGTCGATTATCCAGTCCGCGGTAACATTATCAGCCCCTTCTCCCGACATCCTCGGGGCAAGCACTATCGCCTGGTGCTGGTTCTTGAAATTGAACTTGAAGCTCGCCTTGTGCCATTTGCCGTCAGCGTCTGAAAGCGGTATGGTCACGCTCGCCCTGGGGTCCACCTCTGTGTTCTTCCAGGATATCGCGTAGAAGATCAGGTTCCCCTTTTTCACCTCGGAGTTTATCTTGTAGAAAAAGGATATGACCCCGTCGCTTATCATGGTTGGAAGGAAGTAATTTAGTATCGTTGACTTGCCCTGCGAGCTCAGTTTTATAGCGAACTTGCCCGAGTGCGCGTCGCTCACAACGCTGACCGCGTCCGAAGGGGACGCGCTCCAGCCCGGAGGCGCGTTCTCAGCCGGCACAGCCGGAAGGTCCGGGTTCTCCCCGGGAATTGTGCGCACCCTTTCCATGTCGCCGTCGTCAAACACGTTATCCCCCGCCATCCCGTACCCTCCGAGACCGCATATCATTACCAACGCCATACCGATACATAAAATCTTTTGCATCAACTCTCCTTTTATCATCCCCACCTTACTCCTCCCCTGTCAAAGGGGAGGAAATATATGATAAATATCATATAAGAAAATTATCTCCTCTCCCCCCTTTGATTTAAGCTATTTCCATAATCTTCCTCCCCCTTAATGGGGGAGGATTGAGGTGGGGGTGAATGTAGTGGGAGAGGATTAAGGTGAGGGGACAATATTTTTAATCTTATTAATTCCAATACTCCCTCTGTGTTTTGAAAAACTTCATTGTCCCAGAATCTTAAAACCGTGAATCCCTGCCCCGTTAACCATTTATCCCGTTCTCTGTCTTTTACACTTTCGCTATGCTGGCTTCCATCCAATTCTACTATTACTTTTCTTTCAAAACAAACAAAATCAGCTACATATCTTCCTATTGGTGCTTGCCGGCGAAACTTGAGTCCTTCTATCTGCCGCCTTGCCAGATATTTCCATAAATGCCTTTCGGCATCAGTAGGATTATTTCTCAGGTTGCGAGAGAAAACCGCAATTTCTTTTTTCAATCATCCCCGCCTTAATCCTCCCCTATCAAAGGGGAGGAAATTTTGTGGACTTATTTTTTAAGGAAAACTACCTCATTCTTCTTCAGGTCAGCCGTGACCTTGTCACCTTCTTTTATCTCCCCTGAAAGTATTTTCGCGGCGAGCGGGTTCTGTATGTAGTTCTGCAAAGCGCGCTTCAAAGGCCGTGCCCCGTATGACGGGTCAAACCCCGCCTTCGCTATGAATTCTTTCATGCTGTCGGTAAGCGTTATCTCTATTTTCCTGTCCGCGAGCATCCGCAGCAAAAACCCGGCCTGGATCTCCACTATTTTTTTCAGGTCATCCGTGCTGAGGTTCCTGAATATTATGATCTCGTCCACGCGGTTGAGGAACTCGGGCCTGAACGTTTTCCTCAACTCGTCCATCACCCTGTTCCTCGCTGCCTGGGGGTTATCCCCCACCTCGGCTATAATGTGGCTTCCCACGTTTGACGTCATTATTATTATGGTGTTCTTGAAATCCACTGTCCTGCCCTGCCCGTCTGTCAGCCTGCCGTCGTCCAGGATCTGCAGCAGTATATTGAAAACGTCCGGGTGCGCCTTTTCTATCTCGTCGAAAAGCAGCACTGAATACGGCCTTCTGCGCACTGCTTCCGTGAGATACCCGCCTTCCTCGTATCCCACGTATCCGGGAGGCGCGCCTATCATCCTTGAAACCGTGTGCTTTTCCATGAATTCGGACATATCCATCCGCACCATCGCCCGCTCGTCGTCAAACAAAAATTCCGCGAGCGCCCGCGCGAGCTCAGTCTTCCCCACGCCTGTAGGCCCCATGAAAATGAACGAGCCTATCGGCCTGTTCTTGTCCTGCAGGCCGGCCCTTGCCCGCCTTACCGCCTCAGCCACCGCCTTCACTGCTTCATCCTGTCCGACAACCCTCTGCTTTATCTTTTCTTCCATGTGCAGGAGTTTCTGCTTCTCTGTTTCCAGCATCCTCGCGACCGGTATGCCCGTCCATTTTGAAAGCACTTCCGCTATGTCTTCCTCGTCAACAACTTCCTTCAGCATCTTTGTTTTCTTCTGCATCTCTTCCAGGGCATTTGATTCTTTTTCCAATTTTTTCTGCAGTTCTATCAGGGTCCCGTACCTCAGCTGGGAAACCTTTTCAAGCTCTCCCTTCCTTTCAGCCAGCTGTTCCTCTGTCCTGGCCTTCTCTATCTCGGCTTTTACCTGGCGGATCTTCTTTATCGCCTCTTTTTCCTTCTGCCAGTGGGCTTTCAGCCCGGAATTCTTCTCTTTCAGGTCCGAAAGGTCCTTTTCGATCTTCTTCAGCCGTTCGACCGCGCTCTTGTCCAGCTGGAGCTGGGTCCCTTTGGGATCCGTTTCTTTTTTAAGCGCGGCCCTTTCAATTTCAAGCTGGCGGACGTGCCGCTCTATCTCGTCTATCTCAGTGGGCATGCTGTCTATCTCAATGCGCAGGTGTGAGCAGGCTTCATCCACAAGGTCTATGGCCTTGTCAGGCAAAAACCTTCCGGAAATATATCTGTTTGAAAGCACGGCTGCCTGCACAAGCGCCTCGTCCTTGATCTTCACTCCGTGATGCACCTCGTACCGCTCTTTAAGCCCGCGCAGGATAGCTATGGTGTCGTCAACCGTGGGCTCGCCCACGAAAACCGTCTGGAACCTGCGTTCAAGAGCAGCGTCCTTCTCTATGCTCTTCCTGTATTCGTCAAGCGTGGTGGCACCGATGCAGCGCAGTTCTCCGCGGGCGAGCGCGGGTTTTAGCATGTTCGCGGCGTCTATCGCGCCTTCCGCTGCCCCTGCTCCGACAAGCGTGTGCAGTTCGTCAATAAAACAGATGATCCTGCCCTCTGACTGCGTGATCTCTTTTAAAACCGCTTTCAGCCTGTTCTCAAACTCGCCGCGGTATTTCGCACCCGCAACAAGAGAACCCATGTCAAGGGCGAGTATTACCTTTTCTTTAAGGGTTTCCGGAATGTCGCCGTTGGCTATGCGCTGGGCAAGGCCTTCGACTATAGCTGTCTTGCCAACTCCTGCCTCGCCGATCAGCACCGGATTATTCTTCGTGCGGCGGCTCAAAACCTGGATAACGCGGCGTATCTCGTCATCCCTGCCTATAACCGGGTCCAGTTTTCCCTTTTTCGCGAGGGCAGTCAGGTCCCTCGTGTATTTTTCCAGCGCCTGGTATTTCTCTTCCGGTTCCTGGTCTGTCACGTTCTGCCCTCCCCTTATTTCTTTTAAAATATTCAAAACAGCGTCTTTTGAGACGCCGGTGTCTTTCATTTCCCCCGCGATAGCAAGGAACAGGTGCTCTGTCGAGACGAATTCGTCCTTAAGGGCTTTCGCCTCTTCAAACGCCTTGTCGAAGATCCTGCCAAGCCTCTGCGAAAGGAAAACCTGCACCTCGCCCTGCACCTGCGGCATGGTTTCGATCTTCGAAACCATCTTTCCCGCGAGGTCGCCTGGGTCCTTGCCGGCTTTTTCAAGGATGGACGGTATAAGCCCGCCCTCCTGTTCCAGAAGCGCGAGCAGAAGGTGTTCGGCATCTATCTGCTGGTTATTGTGCTTCCGCGCGATCTCCTGCGCGGCTGCAACCGCCTCCTGCGCTTTGATTGTCAGCTTTTCAAACTTCATGCCCGTTCCTTACCTTTTCCAACCTCGTAGGTTGGAATGGTTTATTAGGGGTAAAATGAAGGGGATATCACCCCATTTTCATCCATATAAAATATAATCAGCAAACCTAAAGGTTTGCCCTACGATAAAAATCCTTGTTGTTGCGTTGACATGTTGATACGTTGACACGCTTATTGGTTTGGTGCCTTCTCAAGCAGTCGGATAAAATCTATTTCAACGTTGGAGTCCGGGACAGAGTTGGGGTCAAAACGCAATTCGCTGATATTCCCTACCCAGGAGTCCTTCTCGCCCAGGTCCACCAGGTATTCGTGGAACTCATTATCCGGCTTTAATTTGAAGGTCTTGCTGTTTTGCTCGCTGACAGGGCCCTGGTCGTTCGCCCAGAACAGCTGGGCCGAGGAACCTTTGTCTATCTTCATTTTTATAAGCGCGAACCTGTATTTCGAAGAGTCGATCTCAACCCGGCACAGGAACGAAGGGTCATTCGTCTCGATCTTCGCCTTCATCGCGCCGTTGTCCGCGTCCACGTCAGCCAGGTTCTGCAAAACTATCCAGCCTTCGCAGTCGCCGTCCTTATTGAACTCCCACGCTGTTTTTGATGCCTGCTCCTCGATCTTTTTCGGCTCTTTTGACCTGTATATCCTTATCCAGTCTATCTCTATCTCGTCGCCCGCAAGCCCTATGTCAAACCTCAGCTTGTCCAGCGTGCCTTTCCACTTGCCTTCCGGCTTTTTGAATATCTGGTACGTGTGCCATTTGCCGTCCCCCTCAAGCCCTATCCAGAACGATTTATCCTGCGAAAGGCCTGGCTCTCTTTCCGTGGAGTAAAAAACCTCGGTTCCCATAACGTTCTCGCTTGTCCTCATCCTCAGGGCGATGCATTCTATGTCCTTCACGTCCGCGTCCACACCCTGGGTCGTGAGCTGGGGGTCTTCCCCAACCACCTTTGTCTTGAGCGTTCCATCCGATATTTCCGGGTTCTCAACCTGGTACGGGAACCAGCCCTCGTTACTTCCGGATTCGAATTCCCATTCCTTTATAGTGTCTGTTTTCGGAAGGGGCTTGTCCTTCTCAACCTGCGTTGTGCGGACTGCCAAAGGCGGGGGTGTATACGCTCTTTTCTCAAGCGCCGCTGCCTTCGCGGTCTCTGTTTCGTTCAGCACGCTGAAACTTTTTATCTTTTCCGCGGTTGGAACCAGGTCAGTATGGGCTTCCGGAGCGCCTGGAGCAAAAACCTTCCTAACTTTGTCCAGGAACTCGAATTTGAATTCCTTGTCCGGCTCGATATAGCTTCCCTCTCCCCACTCGTTCCAGGCTTCTATGATAGCAAGGTTTGTCCTTTTATCGATATATTTAAGACCTATTCGGCACATCTCCTCGAATTTATCCGGGGTTTTCCCGGTTATGACAGCCGCGTTCTCCCTTGCCCTGGGCCTGTCATCCCAGTTCGAGCCTATGGGCACGATGTACGGCAGCTTTATCGACTTCGTCACTGTCCTCCACATTGTTTCAAAATGCTTTGTCATTTCCTCGTATGGAAGAGAAAATCCCCTTTTAAACTCGTATTTTGAATTCACGTCAGCGCCGTAATAGGAATAGGAAGTGAAAGCTGCGAACCCCGCTTCGGTATACGCGCTGCCTGTGCCCAGGGCTACAAGATATATGTCCTTTATCCCTTTTGAGCGCAGGACCTTGTTCATTTCCGCGAGCGTTTCCCTGAAACCCTCAGGCCCGCTGCTGCCCTGGATCAAAGCTTCGGGAACAAAGACCATAACCACCGGCCTTCCGTCCACGCACAGGTAATTAGGGAGCCTGAAATAGTTGCCGGCAAGATATTCTGTCATCTCGACAAGCGCTTTGCGGCTGAAATCCATTTCAGCCGGCTTCCCGTCTTTCTTCCAGTCCAGGGCGTGGTTGCACCAGTGCACGCAGAACTTCATCATATCCGCGTATTTTGCTTTCAGGAATCCCTGTTCCAGGGAACGGGCCAGCCTTTTTTCACCCGCGTTCCAGTACCAGTCGAACGAGAACCAGGAAATGCCGTGTTCAACCGCCCATTTTATGTGCCAGTCGTTTACCTCAGGCAGGGAATCATCGTAAAAACCCAGGAGCGGCCTTGGGCCCGGCTGTTTCGCCACGCAGAGTTTCCACTCGCTGTCCTCGTCATGCGTCTTGTACGGGTAATCCCCTCTGCCCTTGTCCCTGTACCAGCCAGGAAAAATGTAAACGCCCAGGCTTACGCCGCTCTTCACCGGCTCCGGGGCCGGGACATACCCGCCTTCCCATACCTTCATCTCAGCGACTCCTGAAACGGTGAACGCGAACAAAACCAAAAGCATAATAAATATTCTTTTCGTAATAACCCCCTCACCTCAATCCTCTCCCTCATACAACACCCCCATCTCAATCTTCCCCCATCGGAGGGGGAAGAAGATTTAGGAACAATAAATTGAAGGGGGCGAGGAAGAATTTGGAATTTACATTTTTCATTTTGCATTTTGTTGAGCTGGTAGCGAAATCCCCCCTGCTTGCCCATTCAGGGCAGGGGGGGCATTTTGACTTTTGACTTTATTATTTAAAAACTGCCATTCTCTGCCCTATCGTTTTCAGGTCCGCCTCTATCTCGTCCGCTGTTTTTCCGGCAGTTTCGACCTCAAAAACTTTCACCTTCTGCTCCGCTTCCTTGAACGACGCTTCTATCCTCTTCAGCCAGTTGGCAAGATAGATGAAAACCGGGTCCTCGCTCGCTTCGCCCGCTACGCTCGCAATCCCGCCTGCTTTCTTCGTAAGCGCTTCCCATAAAGCCTTCTGGATTTTCAACTTCTCTTCGGTCTTTGCCCTGAGCGTCTGCTCGTCCGCTGTGTGCACTATGCCGAACACTTCCACATTGCTGAACACCACCGCGGTTGTGCCCGGGTTGAACCTTCTCGCTGAAAGCATGATCCTGCCGGCTTTCGGCGCGGGAATGTCAGCGAGATTATCATCCAGGATGTCTATCACACCCTTGCCGTCTATTTTGATCGCTATGCGGTTTGATTCGGCCTTTATTTCAAGGCTGTGCCACTTGCCGTCCATTACCGCGCACCCGTACTGGGCAAGCGGGTTGTTATCGCCTGTGCTTGCGCCTTCGTTCGCCTTGTGCAGGTATGCCCCGGAAGCGTAGAAACCCAGGGTGTAGTTCGTGCCCTGGTCCAGGAACCGAAACCCTATCCACGGCCCGTCCCTCCAGTCACCCCCGACCTCCAGCACCTTGAACTTTAATTTTAAAATGTAATTCTGCCATGCCTCATCCCCTGCAGCAGCGCCCACCGCGGAAAAACCGCCTGTGCCGCTGTTCTTTCCTTCAAACCCTTCCTCCGTCACTTCCCAGTTCCCGTTCATTATGTCCCACGCCGGCGATGCGTCTGCCCCGGTCTTGTAGTTCTTGAAGTTGTCCGAGAACAGCAGTTTCTCCGCCGCAAAAGCAGTGCCTGCGGCCAGCAGGATCATTCCCAAAATAATCGCGATTTTTTTCATATTATCTCCAAGGATAAGGATTTTTTAAGAACTGGCATAGAACCTTAGGAATAGAGCCTTCAGGAGTAGACCCTTTAGGGTCGTAAAACAACGGGGCTAAAGCCCCTACTCCTAAATACGCACTAACCTTCTTTATTTATCAGGGCTCCCTCCTTAAAGATTTCCTCCTTAAAAAATTGGCGGACAAGGGCGGGTCTTCGAAAAGCCCTGAGCTATCCGCCCCGATGTCCATCGGGGCGAGACCTCACCCCAAAGGGGCGGGCGATAAAAATCCTTGTTTTTGCGTTGACACGCTGACACGCTGACACGTTGACACGCTTTTAGCTTATTTCTCGTTCGCCACCCAGACAAGCGGCGGGTTCAGTATCTTCTCCCTCAGCGGCGTGATGTCCGCGGGATAAATGCGCTTGCCCACCGCTATTGCTATCCTGAGCGCGAGCTTCTCGCCCTGCCTGAATTCCTTCTTGCTCCTCAGCCGCACGTCGTAGTCGCTGTCAAAAAATCCGTACCTGACCCTTTTCACCGGGTCTTTGTCAAGTATGATCATGCCGCACGCCCTGGGCGTGTTCTTGGGTTCGCCGGCGTACATTAGGTACCCGTCGCTGACAGCCCAGGTCTCAAGCCACCCTTTTTTATCCTTGGTCTTTTCAGGCATGAACCCGACCCCGTTCGGCCATCCCTGCGTGAATTGCGAAGCATCAAGCCTGGCGCTCACAGGCACGAAATCAAAGAACCGCGCGTCCTTCTTAAAAGTTATTTCCCTTGAAAGCACGCAGTATTTCGCGAGCGACCAGAACGTCCATACATCCCTCACGGAAAAAGTCTCATTTTCCACCCTGTTCTCAAAGCAGTATTCGACCGGGCCGGAGGAGATCACGCGCAATGTTGAGGGTATCCTGTCAATTGTTTCAAGATCCCAGTCAGCGTCCGAGTTGATCTCCTCAACCGGCCTGACATTGCTGTTATACCGCACCGCAAATGAGCCGCCCATATAATGCGCGATATCCTTATAGCCTGCCGCTGATATGCTTACCGGGTTACCGGAGAACCTTTCGTCGAAAACCCACTGGATCGATCCGTTGCCCACGGAAATGAACCCGGGTTTGTTCTCTAAATATGATCTTGCTTTCAGGTCGGTTCCGGGAACGCCCGCTTTCTTCAGGCCGGAGTAAAGGTAGTATTTGACAAAGTCCGCGCCCCTCAGGTTCACCATGAACACCATCCTGTTATCCTTTATCTCGAACGGGACGCTTACGCCCTCGTCGGAGAAAAGCGCGGTTGAGGATGCGCTCAATCCTTTCGGCAAGTCAGCAAGGCTGACGCTTGCAGGCTCCCAGTCCTTCCTTTTAAACCCGTCGAACTGGCTGATAAGGTAAATATCCGTGCGCCCCTGAACCACGTGCTCGGGGACCGCCGGCTTTAAAGGTATCGCGATGAACTTAAAAGGCAGCTGCATGCTGACCTCTTTTCCGTTCTCCGCGTAGGAAACATCGCAGGACCCTTCAGCAGAGATCTCTTCAGGGGCTGCCGGAACCGGCATTGTAATTTTCATTTTTACCGAAGGAGCTTCTTTGCCCGGCTCTATCACGCTGACAGAACCTTTCACGCCCCCAAGCTGAATTTTCATGTCCTTGACCGCTGAACCGCCTGAGTTCAGGAATCTCAGGTCAACTTCCCTTACTGAACCTGCTTTCCCGATTATCCTGGTTGTCAGCAGGACAGGCTGCGCGTTTGCCAGGCATTTCATTCCCTTCCAGAATACATATCTCTGCCTGCCTGACATGACCTCCAGCGCGACTGTCCTGGTCCCGGTAGCGTAATCCGTTGCCTCAACAGGAAGCTCTATTTTTTGCGAGCCGCCTGCCTCAACCGCGAAAGGAATTTCTTTGGAACTTATTCCGGGAGAGCCTTTTAATCTTACGCTTCCTTCAGCCTTTGCCTTGCCCGGGTTTGAAACAAGGACCGGCACTGATATTTTCTTTCCGGGCGATATCTCCATCACAGGGCATTCTATCCTGACCGGGCACAGCTGGACAGCGAAAACCGCGTAAAATCTGATTGGGTAAGAAAAAACAAGCTTGCCGCCCTTCATCGAAAAATCCACTGCCTGGAAATTCCCGGAGTCCGAGCTGACTGCTGTTACTTCGGTCACAGCCGTGCCTTGCGGGATGTCAAGCGCGAACGTAACATTCTTCCTTGCCCAGGGCTTTGTGAATTCATTGCTGTGCCCCACCCCTATTCCCCATCCAACATCCCTCCACTCCACTATCTGGCCCCAGGGTACCGCGCTTGCGGCAAGCACCACCATTGTGCCGCCTGCTTTCAGGACCGGAGCCGCCTTTATTTCATAGCTGTCAACGGTTTTGGAATACGCGGGATAAACGGTTCTCAGCGCGCTCTCGAACATCCGTGGCCGCGAATCGTCGTATTTGCCTTCTCCCAGCGGCGCGTAGAACGCGTCCAGGAAATCCGAGCCGAATTCGCCGTTAATGAATATTACGCTGCCGCCGTTCTTAAACCCGCATTTTATGATCTTGGGATTTTTATCAGTAAAATATGAAAGAACTTCGCTGCCCGCGGGCATTCCGGTTATCTTAAGTTTGGCTGAACCGTCTGAAAATTTTACTCCGCCGAACTCGTATTCCCCGCCTGACTCAGCTGCTTCCGAATACTTGAGCCCCAGCATATCAGCCCATTTTTTGGAAAGCGTAACGAAAACCGCGGTGCCGGGCGTTGCCTTGACCCAGTCGAAAATAACGCTGTCCGCGAATTCTCCCTTTCCGTTCTTTCCCAGGTTGAAACCGCACGCAGGCACTATCACTACCTTCCTGCCTTTCAGTTCTTCGGCTGTCAGGTACGGCTCAGGTATCACGTCGAATGACTGGCTAAGGGTTTCAAGCAGTTTCACCATTCCCAGAACGTCTTTGTCTTTTCCGCCCTCTCCGCTCGCGTTAAGCCTGAACGGCAAATACTCGTTGTAAACCACTGCTATGTCCTTTTTCCTGCGCTTCTCCGCGAAGCCGCTCTCAAAGGTTTCCTTGAAAATGGAGCCGAACATTTCCGTAAGTTCCAGGTATTTCCTGCCGTATTCCTTAGTCTCGTCTATGACCGAGCCCTCAAACCATTCGGTGTGCGTCAGTATCATTATTCCCTCAGGCAGAGTGCTCATTGCCTGGACCCAGGAATATTCATACAGGAACGGGTCCCTTTCTATCCTTCCGCCTGTCCACCTTTGCTGGCGGTCCACGTAACCCGGTGATATCGTGTAAAGGAAAAGCGTGTCAGTGAATTTCGCCACTTCGGAGCAGATCTTCGGGCGGCGGAACGGCCCGTTCATTTCCCAGCCGAAAGTGTACCAGGTCAGGCCTGTGTGGCCCTTCATATACGCTGTCAGCCCCAGGGTGCTGTTCGAGTTGTCCCCGGTATACACGGTCTTGAACCCGGTCCTGCCTTCTACTTCCTTTATAGTTCTCTGCCAGCCCTTGATGAAACCGTCAGCGCGGAATTCCTGCAGATCAGCGAATGACGTATTCATAGGTTTCGCGTCCGATATCCTGACAGAGCTGAAATCCGGATAATCCTTTTTCCATTCCTGGCTCAATTTTTCAATTGAACCATATTTCGCGCCCAGGAATTCCCTGAACCCGTCATCACTCGCTCCCGGAGTGTAGTATGAAACGTAGATGTTGGTCAGTTTCTTCCCTCCTATGTCCGGAAAGCACGGCGATTTGCCGAATTCAGCCATATATTTTGAAATGAACTCAATATTGGGGTCCTGGCCTTTGGGAGTGTCGTAAGTTTTGTTGATCGTGGAAGGCTCAAGGTACGGGGACATATAAAGGCCGCGGCCTTCTTTCAGCAGTTCTTCCGCTATGCCGATACTCTTCTTGAAAAGGTTGAAGCTGTTGCCGTTATCCCAGTATGAGAACGCCGCGTGGTTTATCTGGTATTCGGTTATGCTCTTCAGCAGTTCCTTTATGTCCTTTTTATTATTGATGTTGTTATATTCGTAAGGGGCTGTCCAGCCAACAAACCTCCACGGAGGCCCGCCGAACCAGGGATAGTAATACACCCCGACAACCGGCTCCCCGTTCTGCAGCAGCGCGTCCTTTATACCGGCCGCCCGCGCTTCGCGCGCCTGTGGAATTGAGATCGTCATTGCCGCCGCAATTATTGCTATTGCGATCATAACTGTTAAAGTTATTCGCTTCATATTCCCCCCGCCATTGAGTTTGTTGTAACTCAAACCTTCAGGTTTGATATCAGGGCTGAAGCCCTGAGTTACTCCAATGCCCCGATATACCGTCGGGGATACGGAATCCCCTTGGGACAATTTGCAATTTGAAATGTCTTTTTAAGCTCAACTCCTGTCCTATTTAAAGCAGAAGGTGAAAAGCTTCGTGCTTCTTGAAACGAACTTAAGCCTGACCGGCTTATTTGAAAACCGGCTTACGTCGGTTTTTCCTTTCCAGGAAACCGCCTTCCTTATATAATTCCCGTTTATCACGCCGCAATCGCTTATTCCGTACCCTTCGATCTCCCTGCCTTTTTCGTCCAAAACCCCCACCCTCGCGCTTCCCGCAGCTCCTGTGTCTATGTTAAGCTCTAATTCTTTGCCTTCAAACAATAACGGTTTTGTAACGGCAACTCCGCCTTCGTAATTTGAGTCCAGCGAAGCAAATCCGTCCAGCCTTATTTTCAGCAGCCTGATGACCGAAACTCCTTTTCCTGTTTTTTTGTCAAGCTTGCCGTGAGTGGTCGAGAACCCGCTGTAATACATCCAGACCTCGTCTTTGACAAAAAGCATTCCCTGTCCCATGTACAGCTGCCCGTCCTCTTCCCCTTCGGCCGAGGGTTCAAGCTGAACGAAAGGCTGGCGCGATATCCTGTCCCATTTTATCCCGTCCCTGCTCACCGCCATGTGTATGTCCAGGCAACCGTCATTATTATGCTCTCCGCCGTCCTGCGGTTCCGGAAAATGATAATACATGCTGGGGAACATAAAGTAAACGTTTTCCCCGGCCTTGTATTTCACGTAACAGGGATTGTAAAAGTCGCAGTTCGGCGGGTCTTTTCGGTCCGCCCTGAGTATTGTGGGCAGCTCAAGGCTGATTGCCGGCTTTTTTTCTTTCCCCCACAGATAAAAGGGCGCCTTGTTTTTGGCGTACTGCCAGGGCTGCAGAAGATCATTGATCTCCGCCCTGCATACCACGCGGCGGTTTGAACGGTAAGGCCCGTTCTCCTCTTTTTCCAGAGACCTGAGTGCTTTTGGGGACAGGTCAACCCTGTTCCTCCACCCGCGTAAATAGGCCGTCCATTTTTGGAGCTTGTTGTCCCAGAGTATCTGGTTGTTCGTATCGCAGCAGAACGGCAGAAGGACTTTTTCGTTCTTTGACCATTTAAGGCCGTCCGGGGAATACCAGACCGTGGTCCCCCATTCTATTTCGCTCTGCACGTGGGTGAACCTGAACCTTTGATCCGGGCAGGAAGGATTGAAGTCCACCGTTCCCTCACCGCCTTCCGCGCCCAGGATATTTGTGTTTTTGATCCCCGCGTAATCCCGCAGGCCCAGTTCCGGCTTTTCCCAGTTTATCCCGTCCCGTGAAACGGCGTAACAGAGAGAATGCTTCCAGGCGTTGTCAAAAGCGGAATAGAACATTTTATATATGCCTTCGTCCTCGCACGCGCTGAAATACGCGCCCACGATGTAGCTCTCCCACGGCCTGTCGCTGCGCAGAACTACCTCGGCTTTCCGCGGCCGGTTCATCACGATGCTCACGCCGCTGGTCTTTTTTTTATCCAGCAGCCCCGCGTCTATAAAAAATTGTCTTCCTTCGCACTTACGCAATCCCGCCTCCTTTAATTATCACGGTTCTTTTTTAAAACGGATTGCTCCGTGTATTTAATGATCTGGTTCATCATGCCAACAGCCAGGTCAGGGTGGCGGCCCACGGCGGTTTCCGCGGAAAGCATCACGAGATCAGTCCCGTCAAGTATGGCGTTGGCAACGTCCGTGACTTCTGCCCGGGTCGGGATACGGTCCTCTGTCATGCTTTCAAGCATCTGGGTCGCCGTGATCACGAATTTTCCCGCCCTGTTGCATTTCTTTATGATCTCCTTCTGGATCATCGGTATCTTGTACACGGGGACGGATATCCCCATATCGCCCCTTGCGATCATGATGCCGTCCGATACCTTGATTATGCCGTCAATGTTGCCGATGGCTTCCCTGCACTCTATTTTGGCGATGACGCGGCAGCCCGCCGGTCTTCCCGATATCAATTTCTTCGCCATCAGGACGTCTTCCCTGCTTCGCACGAATGAAAGCGCGATGTAATCAACCTTGTTTTCTATCCCGAACCTGATATCAACCAGGTCTTTATCGGGTATGCGCGGGAATTCCAGCTTTGCTTCCGGGATATTTACGCCTTTGTGCTCGTTCAGGAGCCCGCCTGCAACAACCTGCGCCCTGATCATCTTCCCGGTCCTGCCTTTGACAACAAGGCACAGCCTGCCGTCATCTATATAAATACAATGGCCTGCCTTGATACCCGAAATAGAACCCCGGTAATCGAAAGGGATCAGGGGCAATTCCCCCGTTGTGTTTTCCCGGGTCAGCCATACAACCTGCCTCTTCCTCAGCTCAACCGCCCTGTGGCCCTTCAGCAAGCCTATCCTTATGCGGTTGCCCTGCAGATCCTGCATTATCCTGACGCGGCGGCGGTATTTCCTGTTAAGCTCTCTTACGATATCCAGGCGTTCCCTGTGCTCCCGCAAGCTGCCGTGCGAGAAATTCAGCCGGACCGCGTCCATACCGGCCAGCATCATCTTCCGGATGACTTTTGCCGTGCTGCTTGCAGGGCCCAGGGTGGCGATAATTTTTGTCTTTGGCATTGTGTGTAAGCCTAAAACGATTTATCAACGATTTTGCAGCGATTTTCCAACGATTCTATAACGTTTTTTCCAGGAACACCGCTCCCTTCAGCGGGTTATGCCTGTAAGGCCCGATCTCTTGGAAACCCAGGGACTTGTACAGCGCGTTCGCTTCCTTAAGCGACGCGACCGTGTCCAGCCGCATCCTTTTATAACCTATTTTCTTTGCTTCGGAAATGATCGCTTCCGCCAGTTTCCTGCCCAGGCCTTTGCCCCTGGACCCCGGCCGCACGAACATTCTTTTCATCTCGCATATTTCTTTGCTGATCTTCCTTAACGCGGCGCATCCCGCTGTCTCAGCCCCTTCTTCCGCGAGAATAATACATCCATCGGGGCGCGCGTACTCGCCCGGCAGGCCTGCGAGCTCTTCGGTGAAATTCTGGAAATCCAGGCCGAAACCAAGCGAATCCGCGTATTCCCTGAAAAGACGGCGCGCGCTGTCTATATCTTCTTCAGATCCCGCTTCTCTCAGCCTTAACCCGGACTCCTTCTTCATCATCGTTTACCTACAATATTGAGCTCATCAAAAGGCGTATATAGTTGAATAGTCGAATTGTGTAAGGAAATTTAAAATAAATTCCTTGCACTACCGAAGAGCCATCGATACAGTTCTGGCTCGAAGGTCCCTGTGTTGAGCTGCGCAGCAGCTACAGGGGCAAATACATCGACCCCGTTCTGACCCGAAGGTCCCTGTGTTAAGTTCCAGTTTCATCGGAACTACAGGGAAGGGGTTGCAGGGACAAAACTTTTTTACCACGAAGCTACATTTACAACCACAGGTTAACACAGGTTAACACAGTTATGTAACTCAGACCTTCAGGTCTGATAAAATATCAGGGCTGAAGCCCTGAGTTATCCGCCCCGATGTCCATCGGGGCGAGACCTCGCCCCAAAGGGGTCCCTTTGGGACAATAAAATCCTTGCTGTTGCGTTGACACGCTGACACAGCGCCTGCCCGCCAATCTTGTTGGGAGGGATACGTTGATACGCTTTAAAACATATGACTCGTAGCTATAACTTCAGCAGCTCCAGCACTTTCATCGTCGCGAACAGCGGCCATATAAAGCCCTTGAAAAAGCCCACCACACCGCCCCAGAACGAAACCGCGTGCTTCATGAAATAGATCATCGCCCCGATCACCGTTAAAACATAGCAAAAACCCATGGCACCGCCGCCGTTATCCATTCTCATCCTCCCTGAAGAACCTTTCTTCTCCGCTTCCTGTCCGCAGCACTCATCCATACTTCCCCCCTTTCCTTTCAATTTGCAATTTGCAATTTACAATTTACAATGATGGAATTTATCCAATAAATTGCCTGAGGAATTTAAGCCCGAGCCTTAATCCCTCATCGGTGCGTTCCCCGCCGAAAACCGGGTCCTCGTGCTCGATGGCCATGTTCCCGTTAAAACCTACGTCGTTCAGCGCTTTCATGAACGCTTTCCAGTCTATCTCTCCCCATCCGGGTATGCGGTACCTCCACCAGCCCTCGCCGTATATTCCCGTCCTGCTGTAAACGTCGCGCATGATCTCGGTGTCCTTCGCGTGCACGCAGAAGATCCTGTCCCCGAATTCGTATACCGCCTTAATATAATCAACGCCCAGCCAGAACAGATGCGACGGGTCGTATTCAAGCCCTATCGCTTTTGACGGCACCGCGTCGAACAGCGCCTTCCAGGTAGCCGGGCTCATCCCTATGTTACCTATGGTTATCGGGTAGCTTCCCATGTGCGGGCAGTTTTCCATTGCGATCTTTACATTGTTCGCGTCCGCGGCCTTCGCGTATTCCTTAAATACCTCTTTATAAACAGGCAGGTTGTCCTGAAGCGTCTTGCTCCTATCTCCCCAGGTATTGCACGAGATCACTTCAACTCCGAGCTGTTTCGCGGTCTCCATTGTTTTTATCATAAACTTGTTGTTCCACGCGCGTTTTTCCTTATCCGGGTCAAGATGGTTGACAGTGCAGTGCAGCATCCCCACCGCTATCTTGTTCTCTTTGAACACTCCGGCCGCGTTCTCGATCTGGTCCTTTGTCATACTCGGCAGGTCAAGCGCCCCTCCCGGATTAACCACAACCTCCAGGCAGTCGAATCCTGCCTGCGCCGCGAACTTAACCCGCTCCTCTTTGTATTCCGTCACAAACCCCAGCTTCATCTTACCCCCGTTTTAGATTCAGAGAGTCAAAGAGTCAGAGAGTCAAAGTAAATACTCTCTGTGCCGTAGGGTCATCAGTGTGGCTCTGACCCGCAGGTCCCTGTGTTGAGTTCCAGCGTTATACCGAAGAACCATTCGCCTCGTTCTGGTTCGTAGGTCCCTGTGCCGCAGCCCGCCACGAATATTGGCGGGCGTAGGTCCCCCCTGTCACTTTCGAAAGAAAGTAGGGGGGATCCTGGGGCTACAGGGATCGGAACTACAGGGAACTCCGTGCCTCTGTGGTTTGATTTTAACAATGCTCCAAGATGTTCCAACGGTTTATAACACATAACAGTTATCAGCGATGAACGAAGAACGATGAACGAAGAACGATGCACGGCTTGCCCGCCAATTTTACTGGGCGGGATGCACGAACTACAGCCACATCAAAAAATTCCCTTTCGCCCCTGTGAACAGGTCCACGATCACCCATGCTCCCACCGTGACGAATTCGCCGATTATCAGCCCCAGGAACACCGGCATCAGCATCCGGTAGATCTTTATCCCGCCGAGTTTCACTATAAGGACCTTTGCAAGCCACCCCATCATTGTCATGAACCACAGCCTGCAGGCTGTCCCGGATAATTCCCCTCCCGCGATCAGGTATCCTATCGGGTGGAACGGCCACCAGATAAAAACGCGGCCCATCCAGTACAGGAAACCCGTGACCGTGGCTCCTATGCCCATGAACACCACGTCTTTCAGGCTTGCCTTAACAGGCGTGGTGATATAACTCATCGCGGTGTCCCAGTTATACTGCTTCGGGTACCCGCTCAGCCACCAGGTCTGCCCGAAATTTACCGCCCCGTACCTGTACGCCATGTTCAGTACCACCACGTAGGACACGACGACCATCAGGATGATAGCGAGCCACATCGAGATGTACAGGCTTTTCCTCTTTATGCCTGACGATTCCGCCATCTTTATGTTGTTCAGGAAGAACGGCATGAGCAGAACCCTTCCCTCAGCCGGAAAGATGTGGTTGAAGGCGTTCAAAGTCGAAATGCCCTGCGCGCCTATTACCTGGGACCCGGTCATGGATACGACCGCCTCAAGGGGGAACATGTCATACTGGACAAAGAACAGGCCTGATTCGCTCACGATCCTTGTTATGACCACCACTGTCAGGAATAATATCGCCGCCCACAGGAACACGGCCCAGAAAGGCGCTCCGGCTGCCATTGCCCAGAAGCAGATGAAAAGAAAACCCCCGATAAGGCCGGCGAACGCCAGCAAATATGAGGCTCCCTCTTTCTTATCTTCGGAAGGCGCTCCCTTTCTGAACATTTTCTTTAGCGTATCTGCCAGTTCCCGCCTCATTGCCCAGAACAAAAGCACAGCGAACGCTATCATCCCTCCCAACTGCTGGTAAGCCAGGAACGACCGCGTGAACCAGCCCCTCACGATCGGCATCTGGAAACCCATTGCCGCGCCTGCCACGACCTGCAGCCTGTTGACCCAGTAGAAAAACCATATACTGAAGGATAAAGATGTGGGGATAAGGTACGCGAAACCCATTATGCTGGTGGACAGCTTTATCCAGATCGTTATCGAGTTCCACGGCTTGTCCGTGAAATTTATGTAATAGTCGTTCTTGAACGTGGGTATTGACGGAAAATAGAAGTGGAGCCCCCTTATCGAATAAATGAGCACGGGAATAAGAAAACCCAGCCACATAAGCTTGTTCTTGAAAAATGAAGGGATGAGCGATTGCCCTGCCCCGCCTGCTTCTGGTTCTCCTTCCTTTACCATATCCACCGGGACAAGCGCCAGCGGAAAAATAAGTTTTTCGTTCTCCACCCACTGCTTGCGCACGATCACCGCCAGGCAGAACATCACAAGATACATCGCAAGCACAAGCAAAGTCCACCAGAACAAAGGCGTGATCCAATCCTTGTAAGGGATCGCCATGCCTTTCGGCAGGCCTTCGTAAAGGTACCTGATAGTATCCGGGTTCTTCGGCGCCATCCAGTCGGGTATCAGCTTGTGCAGGACCTCAACGTAGCGGTTCGTGGGGTTCGCGTAATAAAAAGGAGAGGCCATTATACCGATCGCGTACAAAACGTAGCCGAAAGAAGGGATCCCGCTCGACACGGCCATCATCGCGTAGATCAGCAGAAGTTCCTGCGGGGATAACGGGATCTTCAGCGCCTTCAGGAGCGTGTTAAGGACGAACACGAAAAAGAAGAATAAAAATATCGACCCCACGGGCATATAGCTCGCGCCGGGCATAACCCCTATCCAGTGCAGGTCGCATACCGGAGTTATTATTCCCAGGGCCGCGACTGCCAGAAGCCCTATCACAACCGCCCGCATTCTTAGCATTTTTTTCACTCCTTTACCGTCGCTCAATTTACAATTTATCCCTATAGTTCCTGTTAACGGAACTAACCATAGGGATCCTTTATGGACAATTAACAATTTACCCCTTGCAGGTTTTTTATTAAACCCAAACGCAGGGGTTCTTTATGAACAATGAAGGAATTTGTTGAAATAAAAACCTTGAACCTCGGAACCACGGAACTTCGGAACCCCGGAACCAGTATTCTAACGATTTAACAACGATTCCCGGAGAGCCATAGACATGGCTCTGGCTCATAGGCCCTCGCGTTATGGTTTCTTCCTAAAGAACCCTCGTGTGTAGATTTCATAAAAAATCTATGAGGGGTAGAAACCTGCAGAGGGTAACGATCTTATACCGGTTTATAATAAACTAATTCCTTGCGGTTGCGTTGACACGCTGATACGCTGACACGTTGACACGCTTTTTTCCGTGGACTGTGGACTTCTTTAATCCCCGATCCCAATCTCCGCCCACACAATATTTGTGTCTTGCCCGCAATCTGCTTCCAGAAGATTGTACCCGGACTGCAGCGCGGGAAGAGGAACTATAAAAACGCACGCCGGAGATTCCGGCCCGGGATCCGGTATTTTTACAACCCCTATGTTCGGGCAATCCTGGCCGTTCACTTTCACCCTGATCTCTTTCAGCATATCCTTGTTGTCCGCGGAAATGATTGCCGCTGCCTTTCCTATTACCGGCTTTGGCCCTATATGTATGCGGAATGACGCGGTCTTTCCAGGGCCGCACACCGCCGGCAGCGCGATCACCCTGGTTTCTTCAGGCGCCCAGGTATCGGAATAAGTCACGATATGCCGCCGTTCCTTTCCTTCCATACGTTCCAAAGAGCCTATCTCCCGCAGCAGCTTCGGATAATTTTCCATCCCGTTCATGCAGGTTTCCGAATCCATATAGTTAAAAAGGTATATCCTGTCAGCTCCGCGGGAAAGCAGCGACGTTGCTACTCCGCGCGCGGTTTCAATGGTATTTGCCTGCTGCCTGGCGCCGGGATAAGGCTGGACATTGAGTTCCAGGCCGGCGCAAAGCATTGCATTTGTGCCTTTTAAAAGGTCGCGCCATTCCTCTATCGGCATGTCGAATTCTATGGTTGCCCAGAAAGGCGTTGTCGTCAGACGCTGCACAAGTCCTTCGCGCGCCCATACGATAGCATCCATGCCCAGCCCCTGCGCTGTAGCCGGCCTGGAAGGAACGCGCGCTCCGAGTTCTATAGTGTGCCCGCGTTTTTTCGCGGTCTCATCCATAAGTTCCCTGACCTCTCGCGTAAAACCGGTCAGGATCTCGCTTCCCTCCGCTTCATGGCCCGGCTTGAAATGAAAGCCGAACCGCATCCAGTCCATTTCAAAGCCGTCAAAATCATAGCGCCGGGCGAGCTCGCGGATAAGCGCCATGTGATGGGCGCGCACCTCTTCTTTCGCGTAATCAAAAGCCCTGTCAGTCCACGCTTCAAAACGGTCGGTCACGCGCCGCAGATCAGGACGCTTGCGCCACAGGTCTGAATGCAGAAAGCTGTCCGGGTTGTCAACGCAGTGCACGTCGTTCATGCGCATGCTTATCCACGGAGAAATGCCCGCCTTCCTGCTTTTCGCTATCCACCTGGCGTAGGGGTCGATACCTTTTTTGTGGAGCAGGAGCGCGTTGTGCGGCCACGCTCTCCACCTCAAGCTTTCCGAAGGTTTTATTCCCGCGAAGAACGGCTGGTCATCATTCCCTTTGGGATCATATCCCTTCCAGATCGGGTCCCAGACCTCGCTCGCGTAGCTGGTACGCATAGCGTTGGGGCAGAATAATAATTCCTTCACGTCCGTGCCGGCGTAGGTATCTATGAGCCGGTCAACTCCTGCCTCGCACATGTCCTTGCTCTGCCTGGACCCGAAAAAATGGCTGTCATCCTCGTTCAGCGATATACCAGACATCATTTATCCTTTGTAACCACAGGTTAACACAGGTTAACACTGTTTACCACGAAAGCCCTCTGCTGCTCCGAAGAACCCGGAGCAAAACGCGAGGACCTTCGCCCGCCAATAATCGTGGCGGGCTGCGGCACGGAATTTCTGAAGCACGGAATAATATATAGATTTTGCTGACAACTGACCGTATAAAACAAGTTCCCCTTTCTGCTTTCATGAAAAAGCAGGGGAACAACTCACAACTGGCAACTGCCTTTAGTAACCACGAATTCTACAAATTCCTTGGACCATGAGCTATGAGCAATGAGCTATGAGCGATTTTAACGATGCTATGTCGCGCAGTATTCTCTCAGCAGTTTCAGGTATATCCTGTAATTTGAAAGCGAAACTCCCGGCGGCGTCTGGTGGTCAACGCTCGGTATATAGCCGCCCTGCTTCATAACGGGAAGGATCCTTTCAAACTCCGCGCGCATATCGGATTCGGTTTTTACCATGACCATCTTATCATAAGCGCCGGACAACCTTAATTTAGGGTATATCTCGCGGTACTTCGCGATATCAACGCCTGCCTGGCGTTCCAGCGGAACAAACCCATCTATGCCCGTTTCCGCGAACCACGGGATGATCTTGTCTATTTTGCCGTCTGTGTCTATGAAAGGTATTGTGCCCCTGCTTTTTAATACCGGCGCTATCTTGCGATAATAAGGAGCCATGAACTCATCGAACAGGTTCTTGGAGATCATCGGGCCGTTATTATATGACATGTCTTCAGCGAACGTCATGAAATCAGGCACGCATATTTCGCAGAATTCGTCGTAGGCCCTCAGGTTGAACTCAAGCAGATCCTTGTTTATCTCGTGCATCACGCCCGGCGAGTCGTAAAAAGCGAGCAGGTGTTTTTCTATGCCCAAAAGAGAGCGGGGGAACCAGAAAAATCCTTCCAGGGTTATCCATATCACCGCGTTCCCCTTCCTCTGCTCCTCAGCCCATCCGGAGACCATATTTCTGTCAAACGGCTGTTCAGGGAAAAGGAAGGGCCTGATACTTTTATATGCTTCTGCGTCAGCATCGGGATATTTTCCCCATTCGCATCCCGGGAACCCTTCTTTAACTGGTCTTATCCATAACTGCTTATACGGGTCCAGGCCGAAATATTTTTCGCGTATTTCCGCTGCACTGGTCAGATCCCTGTCCAGCCCTTCTGCCTTCCATCTTTCAATGGTTTTATCCCACCATTCGCAGAACTCTATCGTGGGGATCCTGTCCGCTTTTTCAAAATTCATTACTTTTTTGAATCTTTCTCTGTGTGTCAATTATGCCTCGCAACTTTTTAACCACGAATTAACACGAATTTCCACGGATTTTAACTATGTAAACTCTGTAAACTTGTAAACTTTGTAAACTTCTAAGTCTGCTATGGTCTATGGTCTATGGTCTGTTTCTTTATCATTTCCACTTCCCCCGCGTCATACGGCGTCCCGTCTTTGTAAAAAATATCGTGGAACCATAATTTCGATCTCATGACCAGCAGCAGCTGCCTCCAGGGACAGTTGGTCTGCGTCCTGCCTGCCACAAGCCCCCAGCTGTAACAGCCCACTCGCTCCTGTTTAAATACCGGCATATGCGTTCCAAAACGGCTGTTAAGAACGCGCGCCATGTATTCGGTGCACACAACCGGGCGCCCGTATGCTTTCAGGTTCTTTATCTGTTCTTTCAGATCTTCAATATCGTTATAATTGTGGAACGTAATTATATCGGATCCTGCGGTCTGGAACTCAATAAGTTTTTTTAATTCTTTTTTATTCGCCCATACGCCGGCGGTCAGGGGCTGGCTTGGGCCGGCTTCCCTTGCCCATTTGAACGCGGATCCCAGCAATCCCAGTGATCTTTCTCCCATCCCCGTATTGCCCGGCTCGTTATAAACGTCCCACGCTAAAACCCTCTCATCCGTTGCGAAAGCGCCGATCACGTCGCGGATGTAATCTTCAAGCCTCTGCCAGGCCGCGTTGTTTTTAACGATCTTCTTCCCCGGGCTCTGCACCCACATGGAATTATGGATGCCGGGTCTGGGGTCCGGCTGTTTTCCTATCTTCGGGTTTGTATTCCAGCAGTCGTCAAAGAAAACGAACATTGTGCTGATGCCGCAGCCGGCAGCGATGTCCAGATAGCTGCTGACCCTGTCCCTGAATCCCTGCGCGTCAGCCAGCCACGCCAGGTCGTGCAGGAAAACCCGGACTGTGTTAAACCCAATATCCGCTGCCCACCCCAGTTCCCTGCGTATCGTTTCAGGATCAAAGGTCTCTTCCTGCCACATCTCAAGTTGGTTCACAGCGCTGCTTGGTATGAAATTGCACCCAACCAGCCATGGCAGTTTATTATACCACTCGTTCGCCTTTTCCTTTGTCCACATCATCATAGCCTACTTTTTAACCACGAATTGTTTGCTTCGCAACATTCTTTGCGGGCTACGTCGATAAACGACGAATTGCACGAATTTTACAACTTGAGGAGTAGACCCTTTAGGGTCGTAAAATAACGGGGCTAAAGCCCCTACTCCCAAAACTTTTCCACGGAAACACGGAAGGACGGAAACACGGAAAAATCTTTAACTTTGACAAATGGCTAAAGACTACTTTCAACCTTTAACTTTCAACTATTTTCTTTGTAAGAAAATTACAGATCCTAACAACGGCTTTCCTGCCGAACGCGAAAGTCGCTTTCCGCGGGTCATTCTTGCCTTTCCAGCCGTGGTCCAGGAAATTTTTCCTGCCTATCCTGTTAAATTTTACCTGGCCCGGGAAAAGATACGCAAAAAGCGAGGTCTCCCATATACCCGCGTGGTCGCCTGTCTTGAAAAAGGAAAGTTCGTCAAACGGGATAACCCTTGCTTTTCCGGTCCTGTTGACCTTTGAAGCGATCCTGTTTATCATCTTGATCTGGCAATCCGGATAATGCCCCGCGTAAAGCACGATCACTTTGGCTCCGGCGGCGATCATGCCCTTTATTATTTCAAGCAGGTTTAGTTCAGCGGTTTTGTCAGTGTAAAGATTTCCCCATAAGGAGAACCTTTTCTGCAGATCGGGAGGCAGAAAATGGACACCTGAGTAAAAATGGGCGGGATACACGACCCCGCCTGTTTTCCTGGCGCAAAGGCAGCAGATCGCGTGCGCCTTAAGAACGTCCAAGCCCATCGGCAAATGATCCCCGTGCCTTTCAAGGCAGCCCACAGGCAGGTAAGCCACCGGCTTTTTGTTTAATCGCTTTATAGCGTCCCTGCCGTATAAATATTCGAACCGCACTTCATGTCTTATTCTTTTCATTCCTTACCTTTTATCATTGTAGATTTTAGATTGCAGATTGTCCCTAAAGGACCCCCGCGCATAGGTTTACAAAAAACCTGCGGGGGTAGATTGAATTATAATGAAATCCTTGCTTCTGATTCATAACTCATAACTCATAATTCATAATTATTCTCTAGTGTATCTCCTCATACTCGCTGCTTACAATAAGGCCTGACCTGTCAATAATATTGAAATACCAGGCCGTCACTCCTTCGGGTAGTAAGGCAGAAACCATATTCTTTGACTCGTCAAGCTCAGCCGGTATTATCTCCCATGCGCGCTGCATCCAGGCGCCTTTGTCTTTCGTGTAATTAAATTCGGCTTTTTCAACCGGTACTTCGGCGCTGAATTTTACCCAGGCTTTGTCCTTATCCATACCCTGTTCCGTGATCCCGGCAAGCGGTTCCCCTTCTTTTAAAATACTGTCCGCGAACGCGCGGATCTCCTCCGGGTTTTCTCCCGCGCCGCCGTGGCCGTGCGGCATCCTGACCCTTATGCACAGAGTCCTGCGGCTCTTCGGCAGGCGGTATGACTTCTGCAGCGAACTAAGCGGGTAGGCAAGATCGTTGGTTCCCGCTACCCAGAGCATCGGCATTGCCGCATTCCCGAGATAATTCGACGGGTCCCACATCTTGACCCACTTCCCCGCGTTCTTCTTTCCCATATTTTTAAAAGCCCCGGTCCATACCGAATCTTCATGAAGGAACCCGCACCCGTAAACAGGCACCGCGAATTTAAAACGGCTGTCAACGCCCGCGGCGATGCAGGTCAGGTACCCTCCCCACGAGATCCCCGTAATGCCCACGCGTTCCGCGTCCACCCCGGGAAAAGACCGCAGCAGCGAATCCGCGAGCACGATGCCGGCGATCGCGTGGAAAACCCACTGGTCTTCCGTTTTCCAGTTTATCTGCGCGAAACTCGCGTCCCAGCCGGCAGGGCCCGCGTTTTCATGGCGCGTCCAGTTGCCGTAAGTGCCGGAAGGAACGCAGCCGCACAGGTCCATCGCTATCGTGGCATAACCCCTGCTGACCCAAAGGTCGACCCACGCGTCGAAAGCGGTCCCTCCTCCGCCGTGCACAAGGACTATTGCCGGTACTTTTTCACCCTTCTCTGCTTCCGGTATTCCGTACCACGCGAAAACCCTTGTTTGTTTCCCTTTGAACGGAAGCCCTTCGTAGAAGATCGCTTTTACGTTCTTATGGGGCGAAACAAAGTCGGCAGCGGGAAATACTTTCGGGACCGCGGCGAAAAGCGCGCCTGTGTCCCAGATACCTTCCTTTGTCATTTCTACCTCAGCTTTTACAGCGGCAGATTCAGCGCTGAACAAACTCCGGCTCATGCATAGAATGGCCAAGCAGATTAAAAAACCAGAGGAACAAAACCTTTGCAACCACGAATTATCACGAATTAGCACGAATTCCGTAGAGTCATTAGCCCAGCTCTGACTCGAAGGTCCCTGTGTTAAGTTCCGGTTTTATCGGAACTACAGGGATAACCTTTTTAACCCCTTTAACCTTTTTACCGATACATCAGTTTCCAACACGACAACACGGCAACACGCAACAGTTATTTATAACATCTTTTGAAAAAAGTTTTTGCCAAGCAGCGCTGTCTGCAGAGGGTTGCGCGGCTGTATCTCGAAAACCGCGGTGCCGCGGAAATCGATCTCTTTCAGAGTTTTCGCCAGAAGCTCCCAGTCCTTCTCCGGTATCCCGCCTGTTCCCGGTATGAAATGGTCGTCGCCCCTCCACGGAAGCTTCTTTTCCGCCTCAGGCAGTATATCCTGGATATGCAGGTGGATAAGACGGTGTTTCAGCGCGGCAAGGAATTTGCTCATAGGATCAGACGTGAAATAAACATGCCCCACGTCTATGCAGATACCCAGCCCCTCTGTTTTTTCGATCGCTTCGGTAAGAAACAATAACGGCCCGTTCTCAAGGGCAAGTTTTACGGAACGTTCTTTTGCATAAGCAACCGCACTCCGCGCGAGGTCCGCGTCAAAGGCCTTCTTATCCTTTGTAACAAGGTCATCCGGATGCAGGACTATCAGACCTGCCCCTAATTCCGCTGCCGCGTCGATCTGTTTTTTGTGCAGGTCAAATGAATTGCTTGCGCCAACGGTATGCAGGGTAACAGTAATATCCTTTAAAAGCGGCTTTATCTTCCTGCATTCCTCTAAATCGTAAAGATTCTTTCCCTGGTACGAACCCCACATCTCGATCCCAAAACCCAGCCCGCGCACGTGGTTTATGACCTGATCAAGGCCCGGCGAACCCGTGTAATGCAGATAGTTCCATAAGCTTATCGAGTATTTTATTTCCATCTTTACCGCCTTTTCATTGTAGATTTATGATCGAAGATTGAATAACGATTTAATAACGATTTTTAACGATGTTCAACGATTCTACAACGATTTTTCAACGATTCTCACTTCGCTGACCGCAGTTTATACAGTTCTTTATTGATGCTGCGGGCGCCCGAACGCATTTCCGGATAAGGATCGTCTGTAACCGTCAGAAAACCTATATTATAATTTTCTCCGTCAAACCAGCGGCCGGTCAAAGATTCGTCAACGAATTGGAACCAGTGCGTTCCCACGAAATTAGGGTGCGTGACCGCAGCGCGGATATAGTTTTCAAGCTTCCGGGCGCGTTCATTCTGGTCCCGCGCCGCGCGCAGGCCTGTGTGGAACATCCCGCGGTCCAGGGCCCCGAAATGGAACTCCCCGACCAGAATGGGGAAATCCATTTCCTTCGCCAGCTCGTCGCCCTCGTTATCAGTGGGCAGCTCCGCGTAGATATTGAAGCAGACCGCGTCGCAGTATTTTTTTGCCGGCTCCACGACCTCCCGGCTGAAACTGGAAAACCGGCTCCCGAAATAGAGTATCCCGGGCAGATACTTATCCATCATTTCCCTGCATTTACCGAAATACTGCGAAGCCATCATTCCCTCGAACTCGACCAGGTCCCGCCTTGCCGCGTTTTGCTGCTGTTCGTTCAGGCGAAGCGGTTGGCCGGCAAGGTTATCCCAGCTCTCCAGCCTGGTGTGCCAGGAATCGTTGAGTTTGTCTATGCTGCCGAATTTCCGCTCAAGGTATGCGGCAGCCTCGGTTTTTGTATAGCATCCGGAACCCTGTTCCAGGACAATGGCTGCCAGTTTGCCGTTCGGGTACCAGGTAAATTCATTGTCGATGAAAACCCCCAGGAACCAGGGGTCATCTTTGAACCTGGCAAGTCCCTTAAGGCTTTTTCCCACACCCTCTGCAAAACCCGGATGGAACACGTCGGGAAAATCCCGGTTATCGACCTTGAACTGGGCAGACATCCCGGAACTTGCTGACGCTGTGTACGGTACAAGGAGTTTTCTTAAAGCGTTAATATCGCTCCAGTTCCCCACTGTATTGAACCCCCAGGAAAGCAGGCGCTTTGCCGAAATCTCAAAATAAAGCTTTCTGTAAGATCTCCCGTATTTTCTGAACAGGTTGGCAGCGAAGAAATCATACGTGCCCTGGCCGTAAAACGCGAGAAGCGGATCTCTTGGTCTTTCCGGATCAGCCGTGTCCTTCTTTTTAGAAGGCAGCCATGTGAAATATGCCTCCCGGCCTGCCACTGTCGTTGCTTCTGACGCCCCTACGCAGTCAACGCCGCTTGACCAGAAAAGATATCCGTCCGGGTCCACGAAACACCACTTACCGTTGTGTTTTTCCACGCGGAAATGCCCGGAAGGCTCCAATTTCGGGCCTTCTTTCCATCCGCCGTAACCGTCGCGGTCAGGCGGAGGCGGGTTATTCTCAAGGTCAGCCGCTTCGCTCTTAAGCCGCTGTTCGAATTCCGGTTCATCGTTAAGTTTCCCTGGCCATGATGCCCCGTTATACTGCCCGAAACGATCTACGAACGCGGCAACTTTTCCCTGTTCAGAAAGGGGAAATTTCAACAACTCGATCCTGTGAATGTATATCCTGTGAGAAATGGACGGTTTTGCCATAAAAACCTGGAATGCCGAAATATTCGAGGCATCAATGGGCGCCTGGTTGTCATCGGTCCACGCGCCTTCTTCCTTGTCCAGCGCAAGGCCGGGCGGCTGGCCTCTCATGCCTGGGATTTTGTTCTGGGTCAAGCTCATGTCCATATACAGTTTCACGGTCTTCCCCGGCCCAAGGCTGTAACCCCCCTGCCTTAAATGATCGGACGCGTCGTCCACCCGGATGTTGACAATAACCATGTCTTCCGTGGGGTTGGTTACCGTTATCGCGAGAACGTTATACGCTGACCAGTCTGAGAACGCGAAGATCTTCTGCCTGAAAAAAATGTTAGGCCAGTCGGTATTGTGCCCGTACCGCACCTCTAGCACCTTTGACCCGTTGAATTCAACAACGCCGATCTCGCAGGCGTTCCTGGTGTACCTGCGGAGGTTTGAGGTATCGGTCACGTCAAATAATACAACGGATTCCGCGGCGCGCGCCGCGCCAGGCTGCATGCCGATCAAGCCAAGTATCAGCAATAAAAACGTCCCTTTCATCCCGATCTACCTTCCTCTACCGCCTCTATTTTCTTTTCTGCTCTTCTTTTTACCCATCTTGATCACCCCCTTTGCTTTAAACAATCAGTTTCAGTGAACCATAAGTTGCTTTGAACGATCATTTTCTTTAAACAGTTTCTATTTGTCCAAAACCACGATATCTTTGCTTCCTTCCTCCAGCACAAACTTCCCTGTCTCATTCAACGCCCGTGAGCTTCTTATCAATACATTCTGGGAATTTTCCAGCCGTATCAAAGACTCGGCTTTCTTGCTGCCTTCCGCCTTAAAACCGTCAAGTTCCATATCCTGCGCGTCATCACATACTATTGCCGGGCGCAGGTCCTCGGTTTCCAGCCTGAACGTGACATTGTTCAGCTTGATCCCTGCCGCGTGGTGTATATACAGCCCGTACGCGGGCAGGTCCCCGAACATGTTGATCTCCGGATAACCTCTTTCAAGGTCAGGCACATTGCGCCGCGCGCCCTGCTCTGCCGTTCCGCCTCCGGGAAAAGTAATGTCTATGTTACTGAAAGTTATATTCTCAGGCCTGGCTTGCGCGGTCCCGGTTATAGATATGCAAATATTGTCTTTCTTCGCGGCGCTTCCGGTGATATTTGAGAAAAGTATGTTTTGCAGTTTCCCCTTCGGCCAGTTGCTGTCATTAAACCGCGCCCAGACGTCGGAGTCAAATTTCCAGCCCGCGAGGCGGATCGAAATAGGGCCTTTGACATTATCCATTACGATATTGGAGAACGTCATATTGCGTATGGCCGCTCCCATTGACTCCTGTATCTTTATGCCGTTCAGGCCTGTGTCACGTATCACGCAGTTGCTCATGGTAACGTTCTCGATATCTTCGACCGCGTCAGGGCCTGCGCGGAAAGCCGCGCACCACGAACTGAGTATGCAGCTGGTGATCGTTATGTCCTTGCACGGATATCCTGGTTCTATGGCTTTCAACGCTATCGAATCGTCCTCGGAGTTAATATTGCAGTTCGAGATAAAAACGTCTTTGCACCCGTCAAGGTCTATGCCGTCGGAATTGGGCATTATAACGCTTTCTACCCTCAGGCCCTCAATGCGCATCTGCCTGCACTGGATGGGATGGAAAGCGAAAGAAAGGGAATCAGCCAGAAGGATGCCTTCAACGCGCGTGTTCGAGCAGTTGCGCAGGCGTATCAGCACTGTCCTTTCGATCTTTTCAGCCGCCACCATCCACCAGCCTTCTCCGTATTTTTCTTTCAGCGCCTTGCTGACCTCAACAGCAGAGCCGTCAATGGTTCCCTGTCCCGTGATCGAAATGTCCGTGCAATCCGCAGCGTAAATAAGGGACCGGTTAATGTTCTTATACGGCATTTTCTGGTCTTTATGGTACAGCGATATGTCTGTCGTGCCCTTCAGGGTCGCGGTTGAAGCCAGGCGCAGTTCAATATGGCTTTTCAGCATGATTGTTCCGATAACATAAACGCCGCCTTCCACTAATACCGTGCCTCCGCCTGCCTGCGAGCACGCGTCAACGGCTTTCTGTATCGCCTGCGTGTCAATGGTCCTTCCGTCTCCAACCGCCCCGTACTCCCTTACGTCGAATATTCTCGCCCTATCCATTTTAACTCCCGAAGGGTCATTGGCTCGGTTCTGACCCGAAGGTCCCTGTGTTAAGTTCCAGTTTCACCGGAACTACAGGGACAAAATACAACAATTTGCAATTTATCCCTATAGTTCCTGTTAACGGAACTAACCATAGGGATCCTTTATGGACAATTTGCAATTTAAAATGAAGGATTTTTTGTATTTAACGATTCTGCAGCAGTTTTTAATAAGGAACAGGCCAAACTATTTCCTTGCATCATTGAGTGATTTCAGACAATTCCTTGTTGTTGCGTTGACACGCCTTAAACTGACCACTGACTACTGACCACTTTTTGTATACAGGTATTCGACCATCCACAGCCACCTTCTATAGCTTTGCCCTTTTGCTTCCCTCAGGGCCTTTTTCGCGCTCTCTAAGTCAGCAGTGCTGATCTTGTCCTTCTCAAGCAGTTCGATATATTTTTTAGCAAGGCCTTCTCCGCCGAATAGCGGGGAAAGTTTCTTCGCGGTAAACTCTTCCCAGGTCATTTTCGGGTCATCGCAGAAATCCGCAACGCTCAGGTAATTGATCTCGTTCACTGTGCTGGTTTGCGGGACCTCGCCGAACAAAGTTACTCCGTCCATTCCCGCTTCCGCAACCTTTTTAACCAGTTTCGCGAAGTCCTTCGCCACCAGCCTGCGCCTTTCGTTATTCCACTGGCTTCCCATATGCGTCCGTATAACCTTCGGGTGCGTAGGAAGTTTTGCGGCTTTCTCAGGTGTCATTTTGCTCAGGAACTGCGGCAGGTATACGTGGTCAATGCAGAACTGGAGTATAGAGCCTTCCGGAAGCGCCTGCAAAGGCTTGTGAAGCTCCGTGTCAAGGATATTGTTAAAATAGCACTCGCATATCGGCAGGATACCGGGCCGGGCGTCCCGGGCTTCTTTTATCAAAGGCGGCAGCAGTTCCACGATATCTTCGGGTGACCAAAATCCTGTGCGCTTAGACTTGCTCAGGCATTCTTCGCACTTGCACAGGCCGTAATCCCCTGTCTCAAAGTTTATTCCCCCGATCTCAAAGGTCTCGCACAGCCACCTTATTGAGTCCTTCATCCATTTTCGGTTCTCTTTCTTTGAAGGGCATCCGATGCGCAGGTACGGATGGCCCGGATACGGCTGGCCCACTGCTTCCAGTTCCGGATGCCTGTCAAGCCAGGTGGACAGGTTGAATTCGTGTTTTCCTTCCCAGTAAACCCCGCCGTAGGAATTCACGCCTATGCCCGGGATAACGCGCACGTTTTTCCCGCGCCCGTATTTGCAGATCTCCTGCGCCGCTCCTGTCCCGCCGTGGCAGTCGCGCAGGAACCCGTATATGATCACTCCGGTATAATTATTTGCCGCGCAAAAATCAATGCAATTTTTGTAATCCTGTATGAAAACCTCGGGTTTTTTATAATATGGATTAGAGCACCCGTATTCCTGGATGCCGTCAACCAGAGGGGTCCAGACCATGCTGTGGTCCCACGTCCAGAAAAATCTGTATTTCAGCTTTGTATCTTTTGTTTTATCCATCTTTATTCCTTTATTGGACTATTTTCGATGTCTGGAGAATCATCATAAGCACAAATGGGGTAAAATAAGATAGATATTACCCTATTTAGCGTTCTTTTACCCTATTTTAACCCACTTAGCGCTTCGGCCGATGCCCGTTGACTTTATCTTGCCATCATCTCTTAACCGGTGCAAAACTATCCTTATCATATCCCGGGTTACATTAGGGCAGGCATTCTCGACATCAGCAATGGAAAACGGTTTAATGGATCCTTCTACGGCTGATCTGACCTGCTCTGTCTTCGAGCCTTTCCCTTTGAAAGCGGCAAACCTGGACTCAAATTCCTTATACGCAGCTATCAGGGTGCCGTAGAAATACCTGAGCCACGGAAAAACATCGTGCCTGCCTTCCTGCCAGCCTTGCGAAGACCTGAGCAGGACCTCATAGTAGTTTTTGCGCGTTGTCTCGGTTATCCTTTCCAGGCTGATATACCTGCCCACCCCGTATCCGGCCTTGTAAAGAAGCAGGAGGGTCAGAAGCCTTGCTATCCTGCCGTTGCCGTCAAGGAACGGGTGGATGCACAGGAGATCGAGGATAAAAAGCGGTATCAGGATAACCGGGTCAGGAAATTCCTCTTTTACGCGGTTGTTATAAAGGGATAGCAGTTTGTTCATGAACAAAGGCGTGTCTTCGGCTGAAACCGGGCGGAAGCGGACGGTCTTTGAACCGTTGGGCTTTATTTCCACTATCTCGTTGTCCCATTTTTTCCAGGCGCCTGATTGTACCGCGGTGTAGCGGTAGATCATTGAATGCAGTTTCAAAATAGTTTCTTCTGAAACAGGTATGTCTTTATAGCCGCTGTGTATAAGATTAAGCGCGTCTCTGTAACCCGCTATTTCCTGTTCGGGCCGGGTGCGGGGCTGCGCGCCCTTTTCAACAAGCTCTTTGATCCTTTTAAGGGGCGCGAAAACTCCCTCTATCCTGTTTGAGGATTCAGCGCTTTGTATTATCGCGCTCTCAAGCAATTTTTCAAGGGTTTCAGGGGACTGCCTTGCGAACAGCGCTTCCCTGCCCCTGTATTCCCCTATCGCTCTGATATCTGACAGGATCCCTGCCGGGAATTCTAATTTTTTTAGGAAACCATCCTCTATCGATCTCATTTTTATTCCTTGCACCTCGGAACCACGGAACTTCGGAACCAATATCAGTTTTTAACAAATGACAAAAGACTAATGACAAATGACTGCTTCTATATATTAAAGTTTATTATATCTCTTTTTATGGAAAAAGCAAGGAAAAATAAAAAAACTGCCAGTTTCCCAGCAGTTCCTTACAGTTGCGCTGATACGTTGACACATTGACACGCTTTAAACCGTGGACCATTGACCGTGGACTGTGGACTGCCTAAATCAGAAATCCCAGTAAAGCGTATTCGCAGCCGGTCTTGTTTTCAAAACCTTGTCCTGTATTTGCTCGGGCTTCCCTGGGGCAGCTGCTGGAGCGGCCCGCCCGGCATTAAGCCGGGACGAGGTCTCGCCCCGATGGTCATCGGGGTGGACTGAAACACTTTTACCGGTTTTGCTAACTGAACCAGTTTTGACAGCTGGGGCACTTTTAACGGCTTTGCTTCTAATGAAATTACTTTTGCTGATCTCTATTTCTATCCCGACCCCGCCGCAGCTTGGCAGCCACAGCCGGTAGGTTTGATAGCCGTCCTGAAGGTCTATCCTGCTTTCATATTTCTTGACATTGGTCCGCCCCGGCAAAGTCCGGTCAACAGGAGTTTTCGGGATCGAGTATTGCTTTAAAAAATATCCCAGGTCCAGGCCTGACTTTTCCTGGGCAGACATGTATTTCATTACCTTGGCGATGGCCACAAAACGGAAAAGATTCTCAAGCTCAACGTAGATCGGCCTTCTTGCCGCTATCTCGCTGTATTTCTCCGAAAAAGCCTCTGTGAACTTCAGGGCGAGCGGGCTTCCGCCGCCGTAACCCGCGATCTTTCCCTTGTTCAGGTATTGTTCTTCGGTAAGAAGTATTACCGGGCATTTTTCGATCATGACCGCGTTATCTTCCTCCCGGTAAAGGTTCTTCCCGGGAAAGAACCAGAAACGGTTCAGGGAAAAACCCGAGAACGCAGCCTCTCCTTTCTGGATAGCGTTTTTGGCTTCCTCCATTGTCATATCCATAAGGCTGGAAAAACCGGGTATATCCGGGTTATCCGAACCGTTTACCAGGCTTTTCATGTCATAGTCCGCTTTTACCATAACCCGGGCAAAATGAGTGTCAAAGGGAATGCCCAGCACGCGGACCGCCTGCGGGGATTTGCCGATCCTTTCCCATTCAACGATATATTCTTCTTCGGTGATACCTGAAGGATCTTCCCTGTTCTTCTTCCCCAGCGCGAAAAGCCTCTGGATAACCGCGGGGTCCGGGTCGATCGAACACCCGGGATTAGCATAGTAATTCGTTTTCCCGCGCAGTTCGGCGTATTCATACCAGGAATTCCTGAGCGCTACCGCCAGGTCCTCGAGATAAAGAAGCGGCGCCCCGGGGATCACGCTGCCCACCAGGATAATATCCTTGTTTGCCGCGTCGATAATATAACCTTCGACCGTGTTCAGCCCGCCCAGCCGGGTGATCCCGTCAGGAACAGCTCCGGTCTTATCGAAGATTTCAAGTTTCTGCTGAAGTGTTTTCAGAGAAACAGCTCTTTTTGCCCCGTAGGTGCTTCCCGCTGCCGCAGCGCTTAAAATAAAAACCAAAAAAATTATCAGCAGTATTTGCTTTTTCATAGGAACAACGCTTTTACAACCACGAATTTTCACGGATTTCCACGAATCTTCTAACATTTTCTCTTAACATCGTTTTCTAACATCTTTTCGTAACATCTTTACTTAACAATCCTGGCGACGCACGATGTTACGATGTTACGATGCACGGTATTTAAGCTAAGGCTACCGTCCTCTACTCTTCGTCTTTTCCAGAAGCAGCTTTTTCATTTTTTCTATTCTCTGTTCTTCCGCAGAGGGCTGGGCTGCCGCTAATCCGGCGATCTTCTGGGCAAGATTTCTGACCGCGGGCAGCAGATTCTCTTCTGTGCTTGCCTCTTCAGCTTCCGCTTTCTCGATCTTCCCTGACTCTACATTGACAATTTTTACGTTGAGAATATAGACGTTACCTACTTTCCCGATAGAGCCGGTAAACATCTTGCGCACTCCGAGCAGCTGCCCCAGTTCCACGATGCATTCCTGGCTCGTGCAGCCGGACATCTGGAATTTCTGTTCTTTCAGGATAGATTCCATGTTCTCTCTTGTGACTATATTGAATTTGTTCGTATTTACAAGCTGGGTGCGCAGGTAATCCGAAACAGTGGATACCATGCCCGCGGAAACCCCTTCCTTTGCATCCAGTTCCATTACAGCCGCGGTTGTTGTTTTGGTATCCGCAGCTGTTGTTTTTGTCTCCGCCGCTTGCCCTGAACCTGCCGTGTCCGCCAATTTTGTTGGGTGGAAGCCTGCGAATGGTTCAGCGGCGCGGCAGTTTACAGAAAAAAGTATCAACAACCCGGTTAAAAGATATAAGTATTTTTTCATTTTATTCTCCCTAATAGATGAAAAACGAATAGTGGAATTCGAAAACACACGGCTAAACAGTCCGAGAATATTCGAAGAAAGATGTCAAGACCTGACTCCAGCTTCCGAAAAGTTCGTGGCGGGAAATGGTTCAGTGGCCTGTCCCTATTTTACTATTTTTCTGTTGTGCAAGGCATACGCCTCGTCGATAAACTGCTCCATGGTCTTTTCCTCAATAACCGATGGTTGTTCATAATTGATCTTGTATTTCTTCATCATCCGCACTTCCAGTTCCTCATTGGCTATCAACCCGCCGTCCTCCATTATGTGCTTTACCTTAACCCCTCTCTTGGAGAGATAATGGGACACGAGAGCAAACCTGTGGCACACAAAAGGATCGTCCTCGGAACACATTATGGCCGTCCTGCGTTGTTTTTTAAGAAGCTCCACCACCCGGCCCAGCCCACTCTGAAAAGTGAGGGTCCTGCTCACCTTCTCGTAATCGACGACCCTGGTATCGTTTATAAAAAGGGATGGGTTGCTGTAATGGTCTCCTAAACGATCTCCCATATAGATATATTCTATCCCCGAATACGCCAGATCCTTTGCCAGCGGTTCCCTGTTGAACTGCTGAAGAACCCAGTTGCTGTGGGGATTACTCCGCACGTCTACGACATACCCCACCTGGTGCTTGCTGAGGAGCCTGACGAAATAATCTATGTCGTGTCTGGAATGCCCGATTGTGTAACAGATCAGATCATCGTTCATTTTTTTAGACCTTGTGATTTTATTTAATCGCCCTCTTTTCTTCTTTTCAGACGGTATATTATCCAGATAATGCCGGAAACGACAAACCAGATGCCGAAAACAAGCGTCATCGTGAAAAATACCGGCTCTTCGACCTTCCAGATGCCGTATACCACATTGTGCAGAACAGCGGAACCTGCCGCCGCTCCCAGGAACCAAAAGGGATTCTTTATTCTTTTCAGCATGGCGGCTCATGTCCTTTATTTAAACCCATGACCCATGACACATGACTCATGACTGTATTTAAAAGGCCCGTCCCGGCTGCATTTTATAATCACCGTCCCTAAAGGACCCCTGCGTCTTGCTTTCATTAGAAAGCTGCAGGGGTAATCATCTTCTGATAATCACTGTAATCATTCTTTATTTAATGCTTTCGTCCGCCAGTATCCCGTAACCGGCGAAGAAATTGTCGAACAGTTTCGAGAATTTGGGCCAGTATTCCTCGATATTCTTGTAAGTGCCGTCTTTGTCCTTGTTCTTCCAGTCGTCCTTTTTTATCCCCGGCCCTCCGGGGATCTTAAGGCAGGCGGAAAACGCCAGCACTGTTTCTTTTCCTGATTTACCTGGAGCGTATATCTCCACAAAGCAATCCCCTATCATTATGTCATCGTTCGTATAGCGCAGCAGGACCACCTGCACGACCATTACCGCGTCAGCGCCGGCTTCGGTGACCAGGGCGGGGAATAATTTCTTCCTGTTTTCTTCGCCGTTTAAAAATTTCAGGCCCAGCGCCGGGCTCATCCACTGGTTCTGGTTCAGGTATTCCCACCAGGCCCCTCCTTTTCCGGAAGAATGCGGCGTGATCCCGGTATAATATGTCGTGTCCAGCGCCTGGTATGACGCGCATGAATTAACCGTTTCCACCGGGAGGATCTCTATTTTCGCGGGCTTAAAATTGTTCTGGAATGACTGGGCTATAAGGGGGGTGAGCGCTTCCACCTGCGGTTTTGACTTGCCGATTATGCTCTCTTTCGCCGATTCCGTGGCGACCATTTCCACTATTCCAAGCAGTCCGCTGCCCCACCCTCCGAAGCCGAAAACAGCGTACCTGACATTAAATGCCGCCAGCGCGACCTTTTTGGGTATCGCGGCTATCTGCCCCTTGGTGGCCTTGAAATCGGTCACCACCCTTATGTTGTCGTTGATCCACCTTTTCGCCTCCTTGTCGTTATCAAACGCGAACGCTCCAACCATCGGCAAAAACATCCCGATAAAAATAAACGCTGCTGCTGATACTACTGCTGATCTTTTCATTTTTCCTCCTCGAAGCGCCATTGACACAGCTCTGGCGCGAAGATCCCTGTGTTAAGCTCCGAAGGAGCTACAGGGACCGAAGAGTCATTCGCTAAGTTCTGACTCGTAGATCCCTGCGTTGAACTCCGAAGGAGTTGCAGGGACCGAAGAGTCATTCGCTAAGTTCTGACTCGTAGATCCCTGCGTTGAACTCCGAAGGAGTTGCAGGGACCGAAGAGTCATTCGCTAAGTTCTGACTCGTAGATCCCTGCGTTGAACTCCGAAGGAGTTGCAGGGACCGAAGAGTCATTCGCTAAGTTCTGACTCGTAGATCCCTGCGTTGAACTCCGAAGGAGTTGCAGGGACAAAACATCATTAATCCATTAATCCTTTAATCAAACTGTTTCTAATGCCAGGACACCCTAGCCTTATACCTTACTTTTAATGCAATGATTACAATTATAGTATACCTAATTTTGCAATAAGTTAAGGAAAAAGCATACTTTTAAACTTAGAGACGCGGACAAATGACTGTCTTATTCTTGCTTTACTCCAGGATCCGGATGAAATCTCTGGGTGAAATTATCCGGACATCTCCGTAAATGCCGAGTTTCCTTAAGTGGCTGTCTCCGGAAACAATATAATCTGCCCTGCTGCACACGGCGCATTCAAGAAATTTATTGTCTTCCGGGTCGATTTTTATCAGGTTGATACTTCGGGAGGGTGCTGTAAAAACAGCGGATTTCAGAATGGCTCTATTCAGGTCCTCGATTAATTGCGTGCTGATACCTTTCCTCAAAAGAACTTCTTCGTATTCATCCAGGATGGGACCGGAAACCGCCAGCTGGAAAATTCCGGCGATCCACAAGTCTATGACTCTTGCGCAAAGACCCATGGATTTGAGATATGCCGATACAAAAACATTGGTGTCAATTACCGCTTTGAGCACGGCTTTTTCTCATCTTCTGGATGAAATAATTGATCCGCCCATCGGAAACCCTGTCAAGCCTCAGTCCCTGCGCCTGATTCCTGATTTTTGCAGTGATGGTTTCGATATCGCTCTCAAGCCTTTGCCAGAGAAGAATTTTATCCTTCGGCTTCAGCTTCTTTACCGCCGACACGATTTTATCCACGGTTATAACCTCTGACATTTCAATTCTCCTTTGTTTTGGGATTTTTCATTAAGGTCTTCTGATCGGCCTGCGCGCAACGTTTGATGTATGATAATTTTAAATATTATACCACACATTCGGCACAAAGTCAAGCGCCTGCAAAAAGGGGGACAGTTGTCCCCTTTTATTCT
>Ga0210051_1000154_pt1 | contig 53956 bp, 41 predicted proteins | sample CryGey092014_all_FD_185464 | JGI IMG/M metagenome (GOLD analysis project Ga0210051, IMG submission 185464) | Groundwater microbial communities from aquifer - Crystal Geyser CG23_combo_of_CG06-09_8/20/14_all (SPAdes) (version 2) | ecosystem: Environmental > Aquatic > Deep subsurface > Groundwater...
CTTCACGATCTCTTTGCCAACCTTGATCTCCGGGATTGCCTTTATCTGAAGTTTGAAATCGTAATTCCATCTCTCTCCGTATCTTTGATAATTGAATTGCAGTTCCCAGCAGTGCAAATCCCTTTTTAGAGAAACATATTCATTTATAATATTAGCATTTCTGATATCATATCGTATACCTCCTTCAACCCTCCACCCTCTTGTTGGATTCATATAGATGCTTCCCCATACACTTTCGTCGCTTCCTTCCCTTATATTATATGTGAGTGTCGCCCTGAAATCACCCCGCGACAAGGTATAAGTGGTCACAAGGTATTTCCCATATACACTACCCATATATGTATTCCATAACCCTCCTCCCCTTAATGAGATGCCCCGTGTTGGTGAAGTGTTGAACGAAATTACCACAGGATTCCATCTTTTATTGTCAAAATTCCAATTTGTGCTAATATCTGCTTGGCCTAAATTGATTTTCCTTCCTGCCAGAAATAGTAGATAAAAGTCATTCCGTACGGACACGCCTAAATTTCTCCTATATGAATCACCAAATCTGGAGAAACTATAATGAATAGATGGTCCTATGGTGTGCCTTATCTCAGGATTTCTTATTATAGACCTACTGTACAGGACTGTTCCAACACCCATAGAACCATCATAGAAGTTTTCAGCCGAAATTCCGTCTTCTGTATCAGTGAGAGAAATCCTTGCACCCACACCGGGTGAAACATTGAAATACCACAGCTTCTTTGGCAGGGTAAACCTCAGATTGTTCTCGCTCTTTCTCTCGTTGTCTTCTCGGGTGATAGAATTCAGTACGACCCCGGAATAAGAGAGATGTCCCCCAAAGGCCCCCATAGATGGAAGGGATAGGGTAATTTTGGGATAATCTCCCCACTGCTTTTCGGTTTTGATATCCCTTGTCTCCCTTACTACAAGACCTGTAGAAAGTATACCAAATCTCTTAGACAGAGAGATAAAGGATGTAAGCACCTGCTCCAGTTCTCTCACAACATTATCCTCATAATCTATATTAAAGGATTCATCGCTTACAAAATCTCCTTTTGCCATTATGATTGTTCCGTCTTGCAGGTTATGGCGGTGGAAAAGATTTGCTTTCCACCTTCTCTTCACCCCGTTCTCATCTACATACTGGGCAGCAATGTTTCCTGACAGCCTCGGTTTATAAAGCCATGCTGAAGAGAGAATTACTGCCACTCCCTTCTTCTCCATATAATCAACACCTACTGTGAGGTCTGCATAATCTGATATAACCCAGTAATAGGCAATGTTCTTTACATATCTACCAAGCGTGGAATTCCTTCCAATTTGTGGATACAGAAGTCCGGACGACCTTCCTTTCTTTATCGGGAAGAACCAGAATGGCAGGAAGAAGACAGGTATGTCCTGAACAAAAAGTACTACAGGTTTTGCATAGACCATATCATCTACATATACCTTTAGAGATTTTGCCCAGAAGTAGTAATGTGGAGAGGCAAGGTTACAAGTAGTGAATCTTCCGCTCTCCACATTCAGTGTTTTCGGGGCAACCATCTTCACTATTCTACCTTCAAACCATCCCTTCTCTACCCTGCTCCTGCCGTCAACAGTGATTCCTTTTCTCGAATTCAGGTTGTATGCCATATTTCTGCCGTATGTTGTGTCCTTATCTATACATAGGATGGGATTCTTATATGCCACAACATTTCTTGTTTCTGTGTAGTATATAAGACTGTCCGATAGAACCACTGTATTCTTATAGTTTACTCTCGCACTTCCGAGAAGCAAGATTCTATCCTCTTCAAAGTCATAGAAGAGCCTTTCTGCAGAGTAAGATACAGTAGTATCCAAGAGAAGGATATAAAAAAGAATAAGCATATTTCAGGGTTTTATATTTCTTATGGACATCTCAATAAAAACAAGAAAAAGGCAGATAAGGAAGAACCATTTCTTAAGGGAGGTCTTCCCCATACCCTCCTTTAAGGGGTGTACTGTGGACATTTGCCTGTCAATATTTACTGCGATATTTGCTACCTTATCAATACTGTAAATGCCGGGATATAGGAAGGTAAACCTGAGACAAAGGCCATTCTCATCCATAAGTGGAGATATTCTCCACCGTTCGTCTCCAGTAAGAAGAGAAATCTCGTATGTGCGATTCTCTTTTACGGTTAATCTCGTATCTCTACCCCATGGTATCATCGTAGGATACTCTACCCCTTCTTTCAGATATCTTACCATACGATAAAGAAGTGGTGGAAAATTTGGAGACAATACTATATCGGTATTTTCTACAGAGGGAAGGAAGTGAAAAAAGAGGTTGCCTTCCCTCTCCACAATTGCCTCTCTCCCATCCGAAAAAGATGCTATTCTTTTACCTTCTATCTTGTTAATTGCGCTTCTGTAAATTTTTCGGGCAGTAATTTCACCAATGCAGGCATCATTAAAGATAGAGAATACTGGGTGAGTCCTGTCTATATCCTTAAGTGAGAGGAAGGAATCCTTTGAACCCTGTCCATATTTGCCTTCCGTAAAGATTATAGAAGGTATACCACTTTCTATATATGGCACATTCACAAATATAAGAACATCTGCAGAGGGTAACCTCGGGTATATGGTTCTCTTTATCTCAATTGATGTCTCTATCCCTTCCGGCGATAATGCCTTCTTAATATAAAAAGACATACCGCTATTTTTTTCAACTATACCAACTCGCATCTTCTCAGGGAGTTGAAAGGAGAAATACCTGACATTATCTAGAGAAAGGGCATCGTCTCCAATATCCACATAGCCTGAATAGGTCCCTGCCCTTTTAAATCTCAGAGGGAAGGAGATATAGGTTTGCCCGGGGGGCAGGGACACATCTATATACGCGCTGTCACCCAGATAATGAACAGAAACGGTTCTTCTAGTCTCATATTCTCCGTGGTTCGTAATTCCCACAAGGATCGTGTTGTCTGAACCTGCCTGTGGAAGCGGATCCTTTAAATATAGCGTGTCGATGGAGAAAAGATTTTTCTCCCCCTCTACTACAATGGTACCCTTCGCCTGCGGAAGGGACTTCGATGTAATGAATACAATATTCTTTCCTTCTATGTCAGGGGCCTGAAACATTCTGTATGTCGGAAGTATACGGGATGTATATTGTCTGCCCGATGAGAGGACAATATTAAAGCCCTTGTCGTCTGCAAGTTTTTCTGCTGTATCTTTTGCCTTATCAAACAGGATTCCATTTCCATCCCTTGCAAACATATCATAGGAATCATCAACGATAATAATCCCTTTTTCCGTTCTTATCAGCGGATTTGCAAAAGCAAATATCAGAAAGAGTAGTGTAAGCGTCCTTATAGCTAGCAGAATCCACTCTTTCAACTTAAGGAAGAGGTTTCCTCCCTTTATGGACTCTTCCACTATGTGAAGCCATGAAAACTCAACTCGAATCCTCCTTCTTCTCTCAAAGAGGTGTAGAATAAACGGGATAGGCAAGGATAATAGCGCCAAAAGATATAAAGGTGATGAGAAGAACATAGGCACTCACACCCTTTCTCTTTTAAATATAAAGTACAGCACCTTTTCTATTGGGGTATTTGTATCTACTGTGATGTAATCTATGTTATTCCGCCATAACTCCCGCTTTATCTTTGCAAGAAATGTATTCATATTCTCCTTATATTTGTCCCTTGTGGAGTTTGCGTCTATAAGAATCTCTTCGCCTGTCTCCATATCATATAATCTCATCGACCCCCTGAATGGGAATTCCCTCTCTGCAGGGTCTAATATCTGGACAACTACCAGTTCATTTCCTCGTGCATGCAGGTTTACAAGAGAACTTATAGTTATATCCTCATTATCAAAGAGATCTGAGAACAAAAGAACAAATGCCCTTCGTTTTGCCTTCTCGGATAATTCTTCTATTGCCTTGCTTATCCTCGTCTTGCCATTAGGAGAAGACTCCTCCAGTGTATCGAAAACTCTTGAAAGGCCTGCACGGGTAGTAGAAGGGGAAATAAATCTCCTCGTATGTGTATCAAATAGAGAGACAGAAACCGCATCCTTGTTTAATATCAATATATATGCAAACGATCCAGCAATTATGGAGGCATATTCCCACTTGGTCATAGCACCGGTCTGCCTATATGCCATTGATCTTGAACTATCCAGCATAATATAGGCACGCAGATTTCTCTCCTCCTCAAACTGTTTGAGATATAACCTATCTGTCCTGCCATATACCTTCCAGTCTATATAGCGTGGCTCATCGCCGGGCATATATTGTCTGTGTTCAACAAATTCCTGCGAAAAGCCGTGATACGGACTCTTATGTATACCGACGAGGAAACCGTCAACCACTGTACGTACCTTTAGTTCGAGTGATGTCATTCGTGCTATTATATGTGGGTCAAGATATCTCCTCATTTCTCCCTCTTCTCCATTTCTCCTTATAGATTTTCTACCTGAAACCAATTATAACATAAAACAGGTGGTAAGTCAAGGGAAAAAGATTTGATGCAAGACCACTGCATTTGCTGGGGAGATTTTTGGGTTATTTTGACCGAATACGAAAAAAACTTGACTTTTTAGAAATTCTGTGGTATAATGTCGGCGGATTACAATATACATATGAAAAGTTTGGCCTGTCTACCGACAGGTAGAAAGGAGGCGTAGATGGCGAAGAAATGGTCTGAAGCGGATATGGCTTTTATAAGGGACAACTTCCTTTATATGAGTAATGGCGAACTCGCCAAACACTTCGAAGTTACAAGAAAATCCATAGAGACGAAACTACGCCGTATGGGCTTAAGGAGAGAAGATAAATTTCCGCGGAATAGGGTAGAAACGAGAAAAAAGTTGTCAGCAGCACAGGAACAAAGACTGAGAAAACGGGCAATAGAGTTGCTGGAAGCCGGTTTAAAATTGGTCTCTATTGGCAGAAAGAAAAAGGCAAAATGGCAATTTGCTAGAATTATAAGAGAATATCCAGATATAGTTGATATAGCCAATGCAGCGAGAGAATACATGCAAAGGCTGAAAACGGAATAGCAAAAAGGCAGGGAAAGCACGGTGAAAGTCCGACAGAGCCCCGCTGCCGTTATACTCGGAATGCCTGCCAGAAATAGTTTCCTTTGGACTCTCGAGGGTAGGGTCCGGGAGGATTTTTACCCGGGCATATCACCCGGGTTTTTATTTTTCTTTAATATGGGACGCAGATGAACGCAGATGATAAGGATATAGTAATTAAGTTATTAGGTAATTAGGTTATCGGCTATCAACATATCACTGAGCAATCGATCTTTTAATAACTTAATGACTTAATAACTCAATAACTTTAGCATATCAGCAGAAATCCGTTATAATCCGCTAAATCCGTTGAAATATCCGCGTCCCCAAAATAATACCACTTGATAAGGGGGAATGATGAATATACTTATAATAGCATTATGCATTGCTTCTGCTCCCCCGGTACCCGGGGATACAATTCCTTTCTATGAAATGGAGGAATTGGTGATTACAGCCACAAGAACAAAATTACCTCTCTTTTGGCTTCCCACCAATGTAGCACTCGTGACCAGAGAGGAGATTGACAGACATAACGCAATAACTGCTGCCGGGATACTTGAAAAAATCCTGATAGATGTGGCAAGTCGTGGCACAAGAGGTGCAGAGCGGGGTGCGAGATTAAGGGAGGGAGGTAATACCTCAAGACATGTCTTGGTAATGCTCGATGGGCAACCACTCAACGACCCTTTCCTTGGCACTGCTGACCTTGATGCGATCATTACAGATTATATAGAATCTATAGAAATCGTGAAAGGACCCATATCAGCCCTGTACGGCACAAGTGCACTTGGAGGGGTAATAAACATCATAACACAAAAGACCCTCAAAAACCGCAACACTTTCCTATCTCTTTCTGCAGGAAGCTTTGATACACGAAGGATTAGTTTCAACTCCTGTTTAAAAAAAAGCAATATTGATGTTGCCTTTGTTATCAACAGAGAAAAAACCGCTGGTTTCAGAGAAAACAGTGATTACAATGGCAGGGATGTTTTTCTCTCATTCCTTGCAGGATTTAAAAATCGGGGCAGTGTTAGAGGCAGGTTGCTATGGCATGATAGTAAACTTGGTGTCCCTGGTATGAATTACACCCCAATTGAGAGATACGACGGAAAGAACGAGAGAAAGGCACAGTTTCTCGATGCAAGACAGTGGAGAACAAAGGGATATGGAGAGATAGAATACAGACGAGGAGATTTTTTGAGCATAAAAATCAATAACAGCTACATCGATACCAGATATAAGTGCGGCTCAGCAAATATAGATGACGATTCCAGGGGTAAGACATATGGAGGAGATGCGCAGATAAATTTGCCCTCAGGGTTTGTAATTGGATATAATATACAATGGAATGGATTTACAAAACAGACTTCTGGCGAAAACACCATCTCAAAATCTACACAAAACTGGTCAGTATTCACCCAGAACATCCTTTCTAAAGGGTTTCTCAGGTTTGTATCAGGGATAAGATACGACCATCATTCGGTATTCGGCGGAGTAACCAATCCAAGATTTGCACTAATTCTCAGGGTTTCAGAAAACCTGAAACTTTCATCAACATTGGGAAGGGCATTCAGGGCTCCTGGTATTGAAGACCTGTATTCACCTTATTCGAGTTGGCCAGCATCAGAATGGGGACCTGCCGGGGATACAAAAGGAAATCCAAACCTCTTACCGGAGACAGGATGGGGTTACGATATAGGGATTGAATATAAAGTAAAAAATATAACAGGCGGGATTACTCTCTCTAAAAATCAGATAAGAAATCTTATAGAGTGGGCAGAAGTTGACCCTGACCCGAATTATGAGAAATGGCGTCCTTCCAACATTGGTGAATCCTACAACAGAACAATGGAGGCCGTTGTTGAGATTCTGGGAATTTTAGGAACTTGTAATTCTTTCAAATATAACTATCTGGAGTCCAAGGGCAAGAAAGGGGAAAGTGATTATAAAACGCTGATGTACAGTCCACCCCATCGATTTACATATCAGTTATCTGGAGGCGCTTTTGGTATAAGGTTTAACAGCGATATTAGTTATACCCACGAAGTGGAATGGGAGGATGATTTTGGTTTCCCCCACGAACTGCCAGCCTATACTCTGGTAAATTTCTCAGTTGGAAGGAAGGTGAAAAATATTGACCTCTCACTCAGTATAAACAATATATTTGATAAAAAATACCAGACTCGTGAATATTATCCGTTACCGGGTAGAGAGATATATTTAAAAACCGTCTTTTCACTGTTTGATTAACGTGAACCGTATTCCTGATAAAAACACTTGACATAATGGAAAATATGGCATATAACAAAAAGATGCGCGCTGTTTTTTGGCCATAGTAATACCTTTGCTCTTGGCAGATTGTTGTGTCAAAAAAAGGGCAAAGATACCTCAACAAGGGTGAAAAACCTAATCGGCGGGATTTATTGCCTGGGAGAAGGCAGTAGGCGAGGTCATAAAAGGTTAAAAATCAAAAATCAAAATGTTCACCCTATGGAATACAAAGGCTTATTCCACTGGGCAAGAAATGACAAATCAAAATTCAAAAAGTTCAACACGAATTGCACGAAAAATGCGAACTACACAAATAAATTTTATTCGTGACAATTTGTCTTATTCCTGCCTACCGCAGGCAGGCGTGGTATTTGTGTTCTCATAATCTTGTGTAATCTGTGCAATCCGTGGCTAAATAGGAGGGTAGAGTGATTGAAACAAGGGTAAGATGGTTAGGTGGGATGGAGTTTGAGGGAGCCCTTGATTCGGAGTATCCTATTGTTATGGATACAAGTGCAAAGTTTGGGGGTAAGGGGAGAGGTCTCACTCCTATGCAACTTTTGCTCGTTGCACTTGGGGGATGCACGGGGATGGATGTGGTGTCCATTTTGGAGAAGATGGGCGTTGAGACTGATAGTTTTGAAATTAGACTGCAGGGTGAGAGAGAAACAGAGCATCCAAAGGCTTACAGGTGGATAGAGATTAAGTACATACTAAAGGGTAAGGACATTATAGAAGAAAAAGTCAGAAAAGCTATCACCCTTTCTCAGACAAAGTATTGTTCGCTATCAGCAATGCTTGAGAAAGCATGTGAAATAAAATATGCATACGAGATTGTATGAAAGAAGATAGGCGACCTTCTCAGGCTGTGCAAAAATGTGATTTTCCCATGTTGCGGACAGGAATAAACCTTGTCCCTACAGTGTAGGGACAACCCTTGTGGTTGTCCGCAGGAGAGCTTTTAATGTCGATTGTGATGGAGTTAAGGCGCCTGCCGGTAGGCAGGGTAGACAGGCTTGCTGCACGGTTGTTTCTGCACAGCCTGTTCCGGTAATTACCAGAATGAAGGTTATGGGTAAATATATTAAGAAGGCGATAGATAGCGGCGCGTCTGTGGCAAAGATTATAGACGCAAACAAAATAGTCACTGCACCCATATAAGCTACCCGCAATAATCTCTTCCAATTTTTCCTGAATTCATCTACTTGTATCAAAATCTCCCCAAAAATACAAAAAAACTTGACAAATGCATAAAATTAGTGTATAATATACACTAGGGGGGTAGGGTATGCGGTGTTTTTCAAGGAGGTTGGATTATGATTAATGAAAAGGTAGAGGAAGAGTGTGTTACGAGACTTAATAGGGTTGAGGGACAGGTAAAGGGCATTGAGAAAATGATAAAGGAAAGGAGATATTGTGTTGATGTGGTAATGCAGATTGCTGCTGCCGAGGCCGCCCTTCATAAAGTCTCGGAGATTATTCTGAGGAATCACCTTGAGACCTGTGTTACTGCGGCTTTTAGGTCTTCTGATGAGGAAGAAAGAAAAAGGAAGGTAGATGAGCTTATGGAGATATACACAAAGATTCGAGTAAAATAAGCCAGGATTGGAGGAGATTCTCGGTTCAGTATAATATTCAATTGGGGGTACGATGACAGAATTCCTTACAGCATTTAAGGATTATTTTATTGAAGTATTGCCCTTTTTGGCAATAGGCTTTTCCCTGAGTGGATTAATTCATGAGTTCGTTCCCACTCAATTAGTAGAAAAACACTTAGGAGGAAAAGGGATAAAACCTATTCTCTATTCCACCCTTGCCGGAACAGTTCTTCCCATTTGCTGTATAGGCTCTCTCCCGGTAGCAGTTAGTCTTCACCAGAAAGGAGCAAGACTTGGTCCTGTCTTGGCTTTTCTTGTAGCAACACCAGCTACTTCTGTAACTGCTCTATTGGTTTGCTATGCCCTTCTGGGGATAAAATTTACCGTGTTCATATTCTTTGCTGTGATATTGATGGGACTGGTTATGGGTGTTGTGGGTAACCTGATCAAGTTTGTGCCCAGGGGCTTAACAGTTCCTATCCATCATCAGGAGATAGCACTCGCCACAGACCCTGTTTGCGGGATGAGCGTGGATATGAGCAAGAGATTAAAAACAGAGTATAAGGGTATGGATTACTACTTTTGCTCTCCACACTGCCAAACAACCTTTGAGAAGGAGCCAGAGGGATATACTGTTGAGAAAGAACACATAAAGAGTACTAAAGAAAGATTGAGTTCTGTCTTCCTATACGGCTTTGTGGGTATGGTTAAGGAGATCGGTCCTGAGCTACTTTTAGGTCTGGCACTGGCGGCATTAGTGGCAGCGATTGCTCCGGTTGGTAAATTTGTTGGCAGCCATTTTGGTGGTAGTTTTGGCTATCTGTTCAGCCTTGTCTTTGGGCTTGTGATGTATATCTGCTCCACTGCCAGCGTTCCCTTGGCGCATGCCTTCATACAACAGGGCATGAACATCGGGGCTGGTATGGTACTACTCCTGGTGGGACCTGTCACCAGTTGGGCAACAATTCTGGTTTTGAGGAAGGAGTTTGGCGGAAGGATACTCCTCGTATATCTAATAGTCATAAGCATCCTGGCTCTATTTTTGGGCTATTGGTTTTCTCTAATATAAATTCCGGTTATGTATAATTTATGAATAAACCACAGAGAACACAGAGTCTGCAAAGATAGGCCAATAAAAGAAATGCGTTACTCTGTGGGCTCCAAAATAGGGAGTGAATCCATCGGCTGACGGATGGGAACTTTTCCATACAGATCTTGAGTTAATTTGGGTTTTCTCTTTAAGGCGGTCGGACTATAAGGATGATAAAAACAGGGCCTCTGGCTCTATGGCAAGTTTTAAGAGGAAATAGAGAGGTCGTATGAGACCACAGAGATTTAAGATAAGAATTAAAAATTCTGATTTCTCTGTGAACTCTGTGGTGGATGTTATACACAACATAAATTCCCCGAGGAAAATTCATGAGTAAGAAGAGGGATTTGGAAGTATTATTTTCCCGAAATGCACCCGGGAGTTATGAGAAATTGAGTAAGGCAACTGTGGGTATTGCTGGCGCGGGTGGGCTTGGTTCAAATGTTGCACACCTTTTAGCGCGTGTGGGAGTGGGTAGGTTGATTATAGATGACCCTGACAGGATTGAACTTAGCAACCTGGGAAGGCAATTATATTTCATTGATCAGGTAGGCAAGCCAAAAGTTTTAGCCCTTAAAGAGAGTTTACGAAATATCAATCCCTTGCGTAGCGTTCCAATCGTAGGAGGGGGGTGACCTCATCTATTCCTTTATGTAAGCCGAGGAAAAGGAAAATGGAATACATCGCAGTTTATACAACTTTTTACTTGACAAACCTTTTCTTTTATGTTATAATATCACTAAAACGATGATAATACTAATCTCGGGGGAGCGATGAAACTTTCTACAAGAGGGCGCTATGGTACCAGGGCGATGTTAGATTTAGCCCTTCATTATGGAAAGGGACCAGTGTTACTGAAGGATACAGCCAGAAGGCAAGAAATTTCAGAGAGGTATCTTGAACATATAATGATCGCCCTCGTGTCCACAGGTTTAGTTCAAAGTATGCGAGGACAACACGGAGGATTTAGTTTAGCAAAAGTGCCCAAAGAAATTAAATTAAGCCAGATAATTCAAGCCGTGGAAGGGTCTATTGCTCTGGTGACATGTGTAGATGACCCAAAAATATGCGATCGGGTTGATGTGTGTGTCACACATGAGATCTGGAAAAAACTAAAAAAAGCGATGTTGGAAATCCTTGATTCCATAACTTTAGAAGATATAGCTAAAATGCACAAGAAGAAGTTGTCTAGGGCTTCACAAAACCAAGGGTATCGAAACTGGGTTATCGTTGAGGAAGCTGGTAACGAAACTCGAAGCCGGAAGCTTGAGACTTGAAAAATACAGTTCGTAGGATCCCTATGGAGGCGAGCATCGAGCATCAAAAAATCGAGCCTCGTTACGAGCATCTATACCGATAAACGAAGAATGTAAAGGCTTACGAATTTTGTGAAAGGCAAACAAAAAAGATTGAAAGGAGGGTCAGAATATGGGAAGGTTTATATACCTGGATCATAACGCCACCACCTCTACGGATGAAAGAGTGATGGAAGCAATGCTCCCTTATTTCAACAAGTTATACGGCAATCCCTCAAGTATCTATAGATTTGCGCAGGAGGCGCGAGAGGCCAAAGAAGTGGCAAGGGAGAAGGTGGCAAAAATACTCAATGCCAAACCCGAAGAAATTGTTTTTACATCAGGGGGTACAGAGGCAGACAATTTCGCAATTAAGGGGATTGCCTATGCTAATAAAGAAAAAGGCAATCATATAATAACCTCCAAGATAGAACATCATGCAGTACTCAATACCTGCAAGTGGCTTGAAAAACAAGGATTCCAGGTAACTTATCTTGGAGTAGACAAATATGGAATTGTGGATTTGGATGAACTTAAGGATGCAATTACTGATAAGACAATTCTAATCACAATTATGCATGCTAATAACGAGATAGGAACGATTGAGCCAATAGAAGAGATAGGTAAAATACTACAAGAGATTAACAAACAACGAATAACGAATAACAAACCACGAATTTATTTTCATACTGACGCAGTTCAGACTGTTGGAAAGATTCCTATAGATGTTAACAAAATCGGTGTGGACCTTTTATCGCTGTCAGGTCACAAATTTTATGGGCCTAAAGGAGTGGGGGCTCTCTTTATTAGGAAGCGAACAAAGATTAATAGTCTTTTACATGGTGGTCATCACGAAAGAAATAGAAGGGCAGGAACTGAGAATGTCCCTGGAATTGTTGGACTTGGAAAGACTTGTGAAATTGCTATGGAAGAACAGGAGAAAGAGGAAAAGAAACTGAAGGCTTTGAGAGATAGATTAGAGAAGGGAATTGTGGAAAAAATAGATGATGTTATTATAAATGGGCATCCAGAAAAAAGGCTTGCAGGAACTCTAAATATTTGCGTGAAGTATGTGGAGGGAGAGTCAATGCTACTCAATCTGGATTTGGAGGGTATTGCAGCATCGAGTGGGAGTGCTTGCACATCTGGAACACTCGAGCCTTCTCATGTTCTTTTGGCTCTTGGAATTCCATCAGAGGTGGCACACGGGTCTCTTAGATTCAGTCTGGGGCGTGACAATACTGAAGAGGATATAAATCGAGTGATAGAAGTTTTACCACTGATTGTCAAAAAACTACGAGCAATGTCACCTTTTGGAAAAGGTAGAGAAGGGGGATTAAGATGGGATACTCAGAAAAGGTGATGGAGCATTTCATGTACCCGAGGAATGTTGGTAGGATAGAGAATGCAGATGGTGTTGGAAGGGCTGGCAACCCCATTTGTGGTGATATTATGGCTATCTATATCAAGGTCAAGAATGATGTAATCACAGATATAAAGTTTGAGACTTTTGGATGCGGAGCAGCCATTGCAACATCGTCTATGGTAACCGAGCTCGTTAAAGGCAAGACAATCGAAGAGGCGCTTAAGATAACGAACAGGACTGTGGCGGATGCACTGGATGGTTTGCCGCCAATTAAGGTGCATTGCTCACTTCTGGCAGAAGATGGTGTAAAGGCAGCAATCACGGACTATAAAAAGAAACAGGAATTGAAAAATAAGGGTAAGTTATGAACATATTATCTGCCATTGGCAATACGCCACTTGTAGAATTGACTAATCTAAATGAAAATCCAAAGGTAAGGATTTTCGGCAAACTTGAAGGGTGTAACCCTGGTGGTTCAGTTAAAGACCGTCCTGCCTATTATATGGTAAAGAAGGCAGAAGAATCAGGAGAACTTACTGCAGGGAAAATAATACTTGAACCGACATCGGGGAATACGGGAATTGCACTGGCGATGATAGGAGCTGCAAAAGGATATAAGGTCAAACTTTGTATGCCAGAATGTGTCAGCACAGAGAGGCGTCGTATCCTTGAGGCGTTTGGTGCTGAAATTGTACTTACCCCTACAAAAGAGGGCACCGATGGTGCTATTAGAAAGACTCAAAAGGTTATCACTGATGAACCAGATAGATACTATATGCCCAACCAATTTGAAAACGAGAATAATGTTCTTGCTCATTATGAGACAACAGGACCCGAAATCTTTTCACAAACAAACGGAGAAGTAGATGTATTTGTTGCTGGTATGGGAACAGGGGGAACCCTGATGGGAGTAGGCAGATACCTAAAAGAGAGGAAGTCCGGGGTGAGAATCGTTGGGGTTGAACCTGAAAAAGGACACGCAATACAGGGACTCAAAAATATGACTGAATCCATTATTCCTAAGATATTTCATCCAGAGGAGTTAGATGAGAAGATTGTGGTTGAAGATGAGCCCGCCTTTGAAATGTCAAGATTGCTTGCCACAAAAGAGGGAATTTTTGTTGGTATGTCAAGTGGCGCTGCAGTAGTAGGGGCTTTGCTTATAGCAAAGAAGATACACTCTGGCACAATTGTTGTGATTCTACCTGACCGCGGTGACCGTTACTTGAGCACCACACTGTTCAGGTCAATATGTGCAAAATGCCCTCCGTAATTTGCCTTCCTCTACACAAAATCCGTGTAATCCTTACCAGAGGCAGTTTAACGCTACCTTCCAATTTTACATTTTTTTCTTGACATTTCCCTCATTTAGTTGTATAATTTTACAATAAGAGCACTAAGAGATTTTAGATTTCAGATTTTAGTTTGTAGTTAGAATCGTGGTGTCAGGAGTTGCCTTACGGCGACCTTTGGTATCCCTCCTGACACAGCTGGGTCGCCATCGGGAGGTAACTCCCGACAGCACACTTGATAAGAATTCACCATGAAGTAGGGACAACCCTTGTGGTTGTCCGCGTTTCGGACAGGGACGAGCCCTGCCTCTACATGCTTTTATTGACACAGATTTACCCCGTTAAATAGAGGCTTTATAGAAATACCACTCTGGCGTTTATTTTTGAGTTATTTAACGGGGTGAACGCTGATTAACACGGATTTATTTTTAAAATGTTTTTTATTTCAAAGAATTATTTTCTTTATTTATCTGTGGATATCTGCGTTTATCCCTGCCTGCCGGCAGGCAGGTGCGTCCAAGTTGTCCGTGTTGTTATTTGCACGGTTGAAACCGTGCCCTACTTTTGTACCACAAAGGCACTAAGAACACTAAGATTCAGATTGTAGATTGTGGGCGAATGCAATTCGCCCCTACGGGATTGTTCACTACAAAGAACACCAAGATTGTAGATTGAAGATTGTAGGTTGTAGGAGGGACGTCGTTGTGTTATTGCGTCTTAGTGTCATTGTGTCGTAGCGTCAACAACACAATGACCTAATTACCTAATAACTTAATTACTCAATAACTCAAAATAACCCGATAGCTTGGTAGATTGATAGCCTTGTCGCCCAATGACTCAATGACTAATGACCAATGACCTAATAACCCAGTTTAATCAGAAAAAAAATGAAAGATAAAGATAAGACAAAAGAACAGCTTGTAAAAGAGCTGAAAGAAATACGCCAGCGGATTGTTGAACTGGAAAAGTCAGAGGTCAGATACAAACGGCTAGAGGAGGAATTGGAGTTTGAGCGACGTCAATTGAAATCCATATTTGATGGAATTGATGAAATTGTGTATGTTGCTGACCCAGAGACCTATGAGGTTCTATATATTAACCAGCCTCTCCGCAATTCCTTTGGTGATGTAGTGGGTCAGAAGTGTTTCAAGGCATTTCAAAATCTGGATGCCCCCTGTCCATTCTGCACCAATGATAAGATATTTGGAAAAAACATAGGAAAGACATATATCTGGGAGTGGCAAAATATGATTAACAAAAGGTGGTATCGTTGTATAGATCGGGCAATTCGTTGGCCTGATGGTAGATGGATTCGCTATGAGATGGCTATTGATATTACAGATAGTAAACGGATGAGTAAGGAGTTGAAAGAGCGTCGGATGTACTTGGAGAATATAATGAAGTATCTCCCTGATGCTGTTATCACACAGGATGCCGAAGGCAAGGTTTTGGAATGGAATCCTGAAGCAGAGAGGTTGTTTGGGTATACATCCAAGGAGGCGATCGGTAAAGAACTTGACGACCTTGTCGCATCACCTGACCCCGATAAATTCAGGGAGGCAACTGGTATTACACAGCAGATTCTTGCTGGAAAGCCCATTTTCCCTGAGGAGGTAGTTCGCTATCGGAAGGATGGCACACCTGTGGATGTTGTCCTTTCGGCATCGCCTATTATCTCAAAGGGCAAAGTGATAGGCGTAGTCGCAGTATATAGAGATATTGCAGAGTCTAAACGGCTGGAAAGAGAGCTAAAAGAGCGTCGACTGTATCTTGAGAGCGTGATGGACAGCACTCCAGATGCTATCGTCACCACCGACAATAAACACAGGATTATGGAATGGAACGCCGGCGCGGAAAGGTTCTTTGGTTACTCACGTGACGAGGTGATAGGAAAGAATCTCGATAACCTCATCACGGCCTCCAATCCCGATGCATTAAAAGAGGCTACCTCCTTGACAAAACAAATCCTGACGGAGAAGAGGGGTGTCCCACCTACCGAGACTATCCGTTATCACAAAGACGGCACACCTGTGGATGTCATTGTCTCAGGTTCCCCTATATTGCTCAGAAACAGATTAATAGGAGTTATTGCCACATACACAGACATTACCGAGCGTAAAAGGGAAGAGAAAATTAGAGAATCAATCTATAGAATTGCAGGGGCGGTTATAACCACAAAAGACATCAACGAACTCTTCAGTTTCATCCACGATATAGTCAAGGAATTGATGTCCGCCGAAAATTGTTACATCGCCCTCTATGATTCTAAGACTGATTTTATTAGTTTTCCATATTTTATTGATAAGTATGATACAACTCCACAGCCAAAGAGAGCGGGCAAGGGACTTACCGAATATGTGCTCCGTACCAAAAAGCCGCTCCTGGTCACACCTAAAGGGGTTTTAAGGTTACGCAAAGAAGGCAAGATAGAAATAATTGGAGCGACCTCGGTGAGCTATTTGGGTGTTCCCCTGATGATAGAGAATCAGGTGATAGGCATGATCGCTGTTCAGAGCTATGTAGAAGGGATTAAATACACAGAAGAGGATAAAAATATTCTTCAGTATGTCTCCTCCCAGATAGGCCAGGCTATAAGATACAAACGGGCAGAGGAGGGGCTGCGTGAGCAGATGAGTGAGCTTCAAGCCTTTCATCGGGTAACTTTGGGACGAGAGGGGCGAATTATTGAACTTAAGCACGAAGTAAACAAACTGTTGGAAAAACTAGGCAGGAAGAAGCAATTCAAGGTGTGAATCGCAGATTGGTCATTGGGTTATTAGGTAATTGGGTAATTAACAATTGACAATTGAAGATTGTAGATTGTGGGCGAATGACAATTCGCCCCTACGGGATTGTTCACCACAAAGGCACAAAGGCACAAAGGCACGAAGATTTTAGATTACAGATTTTAGATTGTAGGAGGGAAAAGGAAAAAGGTTAAAGGATAAACTACAGAATTTTTCACCACAAAGTTCACAAAGATTGTTAATTTTCGATTGACGATTGACTGTTGAAGATTAGGGACAAGTAAAAAGTGAAAAGGTAAAAGTAAAAAGTAAATTATTGTGAATTGCGGATTGATGATTGACAACAATTGACTATTAGAATAAATCAAAAATAGAAAATCTAAAATTGAAAATTAAAGGGCAATTGAAAATCGTAAATTAAGACGGGAGGTTTTTCCTATGAGAAAGTCCAAGAATCAATTATCTATATTGCTTTTTACTATAGTAGCCTGTGTCATCCTGGCTTTTTATGTCGGCTTTATCAGGGGCGAAGAAATAGTCTATACTCATTTTTTCTATATTCCAATTATTTTAGCTGGCGTGTGGTATTATAGGAAGGCTATTTACCCCGCACTTTTTCTCAGCATCGTCCATATTCTTGCAACGCATTTTTCTCTTCGTGTTGTTACAATAAACAATTTTTCAAGATGCGCTATGCTTATAGCTGTGGCGTATGTTATCGGACTCATCAGCGAGAAGCGAGCCAAAGGAGAGGACAAACTGCGGGAGACTCGCGATTACCTGGAAAAACTAATTAACTATGCCAACGCTCCCATCATCGTCTGGGATACTGAATTCAGAATCAGACAGTTCAACCATGCCTTCGAACATCTATCGGGCTATACAGCCAACGAGGTCATCGGGAAAGAACTCAGTATGCTTTTCCCTGAAGCAAGCCGAGACGAATCAATGAGGAAGATCCAACACACCATGGAAAATGAACACTGGGAATGTGAGGAAATCCCGATTCTTCACAAAAATGGAGATATTAAGATGGCACTCTGGACCTCAGCAAACATCTATGGAGAGGACGGCACAACTCTTTTATCTACCATTGCCCAGGGCACAGACATCACCAAGCGCAGGCAGGCGGAGGAGGCACTTGCCAAATCCAAAGCCTACACCGAATCCATCATAAAGAACTTTTTAGATACCCTCATCGTTGTTGACACCGAAGCGAAGATCCAGACCGTGAACCCAGAAACCTGCCGTCTATTAGGCTACACAGAAAAAGAACTTATCGGGTGGCCTGTAAGTATAATTTTTGCAGAAGAAGAAGAAGAAGAAGTTCGGCGGTTGTTTCAATTTTTCCGTGAACCTAAAAAGACAAAAGCACTTCACCCACAAGATACCATCCGTAATCGTGAACTCACTTACAAAACTAAAAATGGACGACTCATTCCAATGTCGTTTAACGCCAGTACGCTAACCGATGAAGCAGGTAATGTCACAGGTGTGGTGGCGGGAGCGAAGGATATCACAGAAATAAAGCAGGTGGAGGAGGCGCGACGGAAAAGCGAAGAGCATCATAGAAAAGCTATAGAAGATATATTCAAATTTATACCCGAAGGTCTATTAGTTTTCTCAAATAAGTTAAACTTATTAAAAGAAAATAAAGCCTTTCGGGACATTGTCCAAAGATACGCATCTATGCTAAACTATACGGAAAAAAAACTCACGGAAATAATCATTGAACAGGTGAAAAATAGAATAATCAACGAGGATTACACAGAAATCAGGATTTCTAAAAAGCAGGGATGAAGAAGCAAAAAATAGGCAAAATAATTTTTACTAAAGTATTGGAGATGCCCTTAACAAAGTATCTTGCCTATATTGGAAAAACAACAACGGGATTGACAGAGCCTTTAGTAACTCATAAGTTTGTCAAAAAGAAATTATTCTATGCTAAAATAATAATTAAAGATGGAACTCTGCATTTTGAGATTCCAGATAAGCGTTTTAAGAGTATTTATTCGACTCAAAATTGTACTGGAAATAAAATAATATGTTCATTGAAATGGATCAATACCAGGAATAGATTTTCTTTGCATATTTTAAAAAGTCTTCTTCATTACCAGAGTAAATATTGGTCTTCTGGCAGAGAGGCAGACTTAAAACCATTAACCTTAAAATGGTTTTTATCCTTATATCCTTTACAATATCTTGATCAAACCCGACTTTCAAGGTTGATTTCAAATTTACTGGTTATGAATCCTCAAAGTCAGCTCATTAATCTTAGGAATGTATTTATATCAAAAAAAAGTATTATGCGTTTCTCATTAGAGAAATAGTTGACAATAATAAAAATGCCTTGAAAGACAGGGATATTCAATATCTATTGGCTCAAAAAGAGGTACATTTATCCCTTAGAACAATATGTAATTGCAGAAAATTACTTAATATTCCCAACTATAGAGAAAAAGCCGCTTATTATGGAAAGGAGGTAACTTTTAGCGATTACATACTGTTATCAAAAAAATATTTCACTAAAATTCCGACTGAAGCCGGAGTTTATGAACTCTCCATTTCGTCAAAAATTGATTACCTGAATTGCAGGAGTAATGTTATATACATTGGTTCTTCCAAAAACCTGCGTAAGCGAACAGCAAACTATACGGGTAATAAGCTAAAAAACAAGCGCTTGAGGAAATTTATCAGTAACTATGATGTATTTGTGCGTTTTTATTTAACAGAAAGTTACAGCTTGATTGAAAGAAGCCTTCTTAAAAGTTTTGCAAACAATTATGGCGGGTTACCGACAGCTAATAGCATAGGAGGATAATTATGGAAGAGGAACAAAAAGATATAGAAGAGCTTATTTTACAATTTGATATGGCAAGAATGGTTTTTGCAGAAGAAGAAGAAGAAGAAGAAGAAGAAGAAGAAGAAGAAGCCCGTATTGTTGTATCCCTCACTGACATTACTGATCGTAAAAGAGCGGAAGAGGAGTTGAAAAAGCGATTGGATCAACTTGAGGTTTATTATAAGGCTACCATGGGACGAGAGGGTCGTATCATTGAACTAAAACAAGAGGTGAATGCGTTGTTAGAAGAACTTGACAGAGAGAGGAAGTATGGAGCGTGATACAATTGACGATTGACGATTTACGATTGAAAATTAAAGGGAGTTGGAGAAGAGGTGAAAGATAAGGATAAGACAAAAAAGCAACTTATAAATGAGTTGATGGAGTTACATCAGCGAATTGCTGAGCTGGAAAAATCAGAAGCCAGGTATATGCGGGCAGAGGAAGAACTGCGGGAGAGTGAAAAGCGTTATAAAGAATTATGGTTTAATGCACCTGTTGCTTATCATACTTTGGATACCAAAGGGATTATTACTAATATAAACCAAACTGAAGCAAAAATGCTTGGATATACAACAGAAGAAATGGTGGGTAAATCTATCTTTGAATTTATTCTACCAGAGCAACGAACAGAGGCAAGAAAAAGGTTTCGGCACAAGATCTCCGGTCAGTATATCCCAAAGGCAGAAAATAGGATATATGTTAGAAGGGATGGCTCAAAGGTTTATGTTTCTATTGATGATGTATTGGAACGAGATACCAAAGGAGAAGTTGTTGGTACCAGAACTACTATGGTTGATATTACCGAGCATAAGCAGGTGGAAGAAGAACTAAAGAGGAAAACGGAACAACTCATTTCCAGCCAGGAGGAACTTAAAAGATTCTTTGCAGAATCAGAGGAATCCAGAAAATCATTACTGAGTATTTTGGAAGATGTTACTGAAACACAGAATGCTTTGCAAAAATCTGAAAAAAGATTTCGGGACATTGTTGTCAACACAGGGGACTGGATCTGGGAGACAGATGAAAAGGGACGCTACACCTACTGCAGCCCCGTCGTTAGACAGGTTCTGGGTTATGAGTATAATGAAGTGCTCGGAAAATACTTCTACGACTTTTTCCATCCTGATGAGCGTGAAGAATTAAAAAAGGCTGCATTTGAAGTCTTTAAAAAGAAAGAACCATTTAAGAACTTTCTAAATCGAAATATGCATAAGGACGGACGTACAATCATTCTTGAAACGAGTGGTATTCCAATGCTTGATGATAAGGGAAATTTACTTGGATACAGAGGCGTTGATAGGGACATTACAGAACGCAAGAAAATGGAAGAAGAAATCCTGAATGCCCAGAAACTTGAATCACTTGGTTTGCTTGCTGGAGGTATAGCGCACGATTTCAACAACATTCTAACAGCAATTCTGGGCAATATTTCCCTTGTAAAGATGTATGCAAAACCTAAAGAAGAGGTTTTTGAAATATTAACAGAGGCGGAAAAAGCATCTTTACGTGCAAAGGATTTAACCCGGCAATTACTTACCTTTTCCAGGGGTGGAGCGCCCATTAAGAAGACTACTTCTATTCTGGAATTACTGAAGGACACAGTGCTATTTGCCCTGACAGGTTCCAATGTCAAGTGTGAATTTTCTATTGACAAGGATCTATGGTTAGTAGATGTTGATGAAGGGCAGATCAGCCAGGTCATCGACAATTTGATTCTCAATGCTGTGCAGGCAATGCCAGAGGGAGGCACAGTAAAAGTTAAGGCGGAGAATATTATTGCAAGGAAAGAACAAGTTTTACCCTCACAAAAGGGTAAATATATAAAGATTTCCATCAAAGACCAAGGTGTTGGCATACCGAAAGAGCATCTTCCAAGGATATTTGACCCATATTTTACCACAAAACAGAAGGGGAGTGGTCTGGGGCTTGCTACCGCCTATTCCATAATCCAAAAGCATAATGGATATATTACTGTAGAATCTGAACTGGGGGTTGAAACGACTTTCTATATTTATCTGCCTATTTCTGAGAAACAGATCACAATTGGTAAGCGAGAAACGAAAGAACTGATTAAAGGGGAAGGGAAAATACTGTTGATGGATGACGAGGATGTTGTCATTAAAGTTGGCGGTAGGTTACTGAGGCATCTGGGATATAAGGCGGAGTTTGCCCAAGATGGCGCAGAGGCGATTGAACTGTATAAAAAGGCTAAAGAATCCGGGCAACCCTTTAACGCCGTGATACTGGATTTGGTTGTTCCGGGTGCTATGGGAGGTAAGGAAGCCGTTAAGAAACTTATAAAGGTTGATTCTGAGGTTAAAGCAATTGTTTCCAGTGGATATTCCAATGACCCTGTGATGGCTGAGTATGGAAAGTATGGCTTTAGTGGGGTCATTACAAAACCGTATAAAATAGAGGAACTTGGTCAGGTGTTATATAGGGTAATAAAGGGAACTATAAAGCACATAAAATAGTAATTAAATTTAGCCTTATCTCTAAACCTTCCTTTCTGTCTTTTTATATTCGCAGAATTCTACGAAGTGCTCGCGTAAGTGCAGGAGTCTTACCGTCTGTCTTCTCTGTTTGTACCGTGATTTTTTTAAAATTAGTTGCAAATTTTTCTTGATTGCATAGGAAGGTATAGAACACGAATATCACGAATTAACAAATTGCACGAATTTCTTTTAATTTTTTCTTTTCGAGATGTTTTTATATTGCCTATCTACCGACAAGTAGATTTGTGTGCATTCGATTAATTCGTGCAATTTGTGGTATTTTTTTCTTGACAAAACGCAAATTTTGTGATATAATATACCGCTGTAAAAATTACATAAAAGACATAAGACAAGAGACATAAGACTTAAGACAGAAAACCTAAGACAAAGAGATAAAAGATATTTCTCTTTCAATCTCTTATCTACCTGTCGGTAGACAGGATATCCCTGTTTAAAAAAATAAATTAACAGGGATTGCCCGCCTGCCGGCAGGCAGGGAAGAGAACTTAAGAGATAAAGAATTTGTAGGCACAAATTCAATTTGTGCTAATACCTGCCTATTGATAGGCAGAGCTGCGCAGTTTGAAACTATGTCTACAAAAATTATCTGCACGATTTGAAATCCTGACTGCCGTCAGGCAGGCGTGCCTACAAGATTCAGCTGTGTTGATTTGCGTTAATCTGCGGTTTAAAAACCTGTTGAAAAGAGAAGTTGACAGGGATTGGGAGAGAATAGTGGTTTGAATCAATGTAATCAGGTATAATGAACATTATACCAAGGAGGTAGTTATGAAGATACAGCCAATTGGGAGAAGAGTGCTCGTTGAGCGCCTAGAACCAGAAGAGATTAAAAAAGGAGGGATAATAATCCCTGATACAGCAAAAGAAAAGCCTCAGCAGGGTAAAGTAATTGCAGTTGCTAAACCGGGTAAGGATGAAGAACCGATACAGGTAAAGAAAGGAGATAAGATATTATTTGGCAAATATGCAGGCACAGAGATAGAGATGGATGGTAAGGAGTATCTTATGATGCAGGAGGACGATATTCTTGGTATAATAAAAGAATAATTATGAAGCCACAGATTACACAGATTTATTAAGTCCATAAAAATTCGTGCAATCCGTATCTGTGAGATCCCTGCCTGCGGCAGGCAGGAGTGGCTAAGAAGGAGGTGTAATTATGGCAGCGAAAGAGATAATTTATAGTGAGGAAGCGAGAGCAAAGATAAGGAATGGTGTTGAAAAATTGACAAATGCGGTCAAGGCGACATTGGGCCCGAAAGGAAGAAATGTAGGTCTGGAGAAGAAGTTTGGTGCTCCAACGGTTACAAAGGACGGTGTTACTGTTGCCAAGGAGATAGAACTTGAGGATCCATTTGAGAATATGGGAGCACAGATGGTGCGTGAGGTGGCTTCAAAGACATCCGATGTAGCCGGAGATGGAACCACAACCGCCACAGTGCTTGCTTGGGCAATGTATAAAGAGGGAATAAAGAATGTTGTTGCTGGAGCAAATCCAATGGCATTAAAGAGGGGTATAGAAAAGGCAGTAGTGAAGGTTGTAAAGGAACTGAAGGAAATATCTACCCCCGCATCTGGAAGGACCGAAATTGCTCAGGTCGGTAGGATCTCAGCAAACAACGATGAGGAGATAGGGAATATAATTGCAGATGCTATGGATAGAGCAGGTAAAGATGGTGTTATCACAGTTGAAGAAGGAAAAGGCGTTGGCTTTGAACTTGACCTCGTTGAGGGAATGCAATTTGATAGAGGTTATATATCTCCTTATTTTGTAACAAATCCCGAGAAGATGGAGGCAGTTCTTGAAGAACCATATATCCTTATACACGACAAGAAGATCTCAGCAATGAAGGATTTCTTGCCAGCATTAGAGAAGGTAGCGCAGTCGGGCAAACCACTACTTGTGATAGCAGAGGATTTAGAAGGAGAAGCACTTGCTACGCTGGTCGTCAACAAGATCAGAGGAACACTTCAGTGCTGTGCGGTGAAGGCACCGGGATACGGTGATAGGAGAAAGGAAATGCTGGAAGATATTGCAGTTCTTACAGGTGGAAAGGTCATCTCCGAAGAGAAGGGAATGAAACTTGAGGCAACAAGGCTGGAAGATCTTGGAAGGGCAAAAAAGATAAGAATTGACAAAGAGAATACAACAATAGTAGAAGGACTTGGTTCAAAGGCAGATATACAGGCGAGGATGTCGCAGATAAAGTTGCAAATAGAAGAGACAAAGTCCGATTATGATAAAGAAAAACTTCAGGAGAGGCTTGCTAGACTCGCTGGTGGTGTTGCTGTAATAAATGTCGGTGCGGCTACAGAGGTTGAGATGAAGGAGAAGAAGACAAGGGTTGAGGATGCACTTCACGCAACCAAAGCAGCAGTAGAGGAAGGCACTGTTCCTGGTGGAGGCGTAGCATATTTGAGATGTATTCCAAAATTTGAAGAGTTGGAATGTGAGGGTGACGAGGCGATAGGAGTGAATATTGTGAAACGTGCACTTGAGGAACCTGCAAGGCAGCTGATTGCAAACGCCGGGGAGGAGCCATCTGTAATCCTGGATAGAATAAAGAAAGACAAAAACAAGAACTTCGGATTTGATGTTGAGAAGTGCGAGTTCACTGATATGGTCAAGGGAGGAATTATAGATCCCACAAAGGTGACGAGGATTGCCCTGCAGAATGCAGCGTCCGTTGCTTCACTTCTCGTTACGACAGAGGCTATGGTGGCCGAAAAGAAAGAAAAGGAACAGGCACCGCCTGCAATGCCCCCTGGTGGCATGGGCGGATACGGATATTAAGAATATACTATTTGGTGGGTACCCATAGAAGGAGATTGGATTATATGCCTACTTATGAGTATGAATGCATTCACTGTGGATACAGGTTTGAGCGATTTCACGGGATGAGTGAAAAGGTAGAGATTCTTTGTCCTTTGTGTGGGAAAAAGGCAAGAAGATGTATTACAAGTGTAGGCGGTTTTATATTGAAGGGTTCGGGCTTCTACCAGACCGATTATAAAAATAAGAAAGAGAAAAAGAGAACAGAGGAAGAGAAAAAGTAGGTAATTCGGTTTTCAATATGTAATGTTTGTATATTTACCTGGCTACAGGACAAGACTGTTACTATATGCACATAGGATACTTAAGACAAGGAAGATAGATATTCCTGTTATTTCTGTTGGAAATATAAATTTTGGGGGGTCTGGGAAGACCCCCTTTACTATATATCTATACAATCTCATACAGAAACCTGCCTGCGTATTGAAGAGGCCTTACAGGGATGAGACACTTCTCTATGAGAGGTATAATATTCCCGTATTTGAGGGAAAAAATCGCTTGAAATTTGCCCTCCCTGCGAGGGAGTTAGGATATGAGGCAGTCCTACTGGATGACGGCTTCCAGTACTTGAGAATACAGAAAGCGCTTGATATTGTGCTTATAAACGCAAGAAGTGGTATAAGCGGGTTTCTGAGAGAGCCTCCATCAGGTCTCAAAAGGAGTGACATAGTTGTGATAACAAGCCCGACAGAGGGATTTGACACGAGCAGGTTAAAACATAGTTTATCAAAGCTGGTCAAAGATAAACCTATTATTGAGGCATTTTATAAGCCCGTTTCATTTGTTGATACAAGGCGTAACGAAAAACCTGCCTCATATTTTGCGGGAGAGAATGTTATACTTCTGTCAGCAATAGCAGACCCTATCTCATTTGAATACACTGCAAGAGATGCTGGTGTAAGACCCTTCTTTCATATAAGATATATAGACCATCACGAATATAATTTAAAAGATATTATAAAAATCAAAAAGAGGGCTCATCTTTCCATAATAACCACCGAAAAAGATATGGTGAAACTTGAAAGACTGCATCCTGATATTGATATATACGCATTAAAGGTTAGATTAGAACTAAAGGAGCAAGAAGTGCTTGGTGAGAAGATTCAGGCCGTGTTCTGAATTCCCAATCTTACAGTGCACTTTTATTTATCTTCTTAATTGTTTGTTATGCTGTATAAAGACGCTGGCGTAAATGTAGAGAAGAAGGAATCTCTGCTATCATATGTAAAGAAGTTTTCAGGTGAGATAGGTAGATTTGGAGGAAGGTTTCCACTCGGCAAAAAGACGCTCGTTGCATCTGTTGATGGCGTTGGCACCAAACTGCTTATTGCCCTTTCGCTTCAAAAACATGATACGGTTGGAGAAGACCTTGTCAATCACTGTGTAAATGATATTCTCTGTGAGGGGGCAAAACCACTCTTCTTTATGGATTATATAGGTGTAGGCAAACTGAACGAGGCAATATTTGAGGGTTTAATTTCCGGAATAGTAAATGGCTGCAAGAAGAACGGTATTGTTCTTCTCGGAGGAGAGACCGCTGAACTCCCTTCTTTCTATACAGGCAACAGATACGACCTCGTTGGGTTTATTGTTGGTATGACGGATGAAAGAATGGCAGGAGATGATATAAGAGAAGGCGATGTGCTTGTAGGATTGCCTTCAAATGGACTTCATACCAATGGATACTCACTTGTAAGAAAGATTATTAAGGAGAAAAAACTATCTCTTGATAGGTATATATCCGAGTTTGGGCATACTTTGGGAAAGGAGCTTATGAGAGTCCACCGCTCATATCTTGGCCTTTTGTCTTGTTTTCCTCCTTTCTCGTCATCCCCTTCTCTCCCGACCATAAAGGGGATAGCGCATATAACAGGTGGCGGTTTTTATGGCAATATACCAAGAGCCGTTCCTGATGTATATGGAGTTGTTATAAAGGGGAATAGTTGGCAGGTTCCATACATATTCAAATTTATAAAAGAGATGGGCAAGGTGCCCGAAGATGAGATGTACAGGGTATTTAATATGGGGATAGGTATGGTGTTGATCGTGGATAGAAACAGAGCAGATACTATGCTGAATAGACTTGGAGAGGGCTATATAATAGGCGAAGTTACAAAGGACAGGGGTTTGGTTTTGGCATTTTAGTATTGACTTATACATTTTTTTGTGGTATAATACTTAGCAATGGTCTACAAAGAGAAGATCAAAGTTATAAACTCTCTCGGGCTTCATGCGCGCCCTGCATCCATGCTGGTGCAGGTTGCAAGCAGATATAATTCTGATATCACACTGTCCAGAGACGAAATGAAGATTAATGCAAAGAGTATTATGGGGGTGATGATGCTTGCTGCTGAAAAAGGGGCAGAGGTTGAGATAGAAGCAGTGGGAGATGATGCTAAAGAGGCGGTGGCTGCCATCAGAGAACTTTTTATCCGTAAATTTGATGAAGAATGAAAAGAAAGAGAAATAAGATATTACGAGGTATACCTGCATCTCCGGGAATTTCACTTGAAAGGGTGTTACTCCTTGAGGAAGAGGATAGTCTCATTATGGAGTATGGTGTAACTGATGTTGAAAAAGAGGTGGAGAAGTTCAAGGGGGCGGTAAAGCGTACAAAAGAAGAGATTATCGCTATTAAGGATAATCTTGAAGAGGTGACCGACCCGTATAGCGCAAAGATATTTGATGCACAGCTTCTCTTTCTTGAAGACAGAACTATAATCCAGAGGACCATACATAATATAAAGAGAAGCAAGAGAAATGCTGAGTATGTCTTTGAGCGGACTGTGCGGGATATGGCTTCATCTCTGGATAGGGAGAAGAGTGTATTCTTCAAGGATAAGTGGGGAGAGATGGGCGATGTTGTATCAAGGGTCATCAGAAATATCAGGGGAAAGAGTTCAGCAATTTATGAGGAGATAGCGAAGGAGTGTAATATTATTGCCCACTATATTCCAGCCTCTAATATGGCACTGTTACCGAGAAAACGGGTCAAAGGTATTGTAACAGAGATGGGTGGCAAGACTTCGCATACGAGTATAGTTGCAAGGGCATTTGGCATTCCAGCAGTGGTAGGCGTGCAGGATATACTGAAATATGTAAGTGATAGAGATTTCATTATTGTAGATGGCACAAGAGGGATTGTGGTCATAAATCCGGATGAATCTACCCTGAAGACCTACGAGGAAAGAAATCATAGATACACAGATTATATGAATGGACTTGTGAACCTGTCGGACATTTCACCGACAACAATAGATGGCCATACGATTGAACTCTCGGCAAATATTGAGTTGCCTATAGAGATTGAGTCCGCTCGGAATCATGGAGCGAGAGGCATTGGACTTTTCAGGACAGAATTCCTGTTTATGGATGCAATTCCAACTGAAGATGAACAGTTTAAGGTGTATAAATATTGTGCCGAATCAATAAAGCCCGATTCAGTAATAATAAGAACCGTTGATATTGGTGGTGATAAGCTCTTGCAGGATGCATCACTCCATGACGCAAATCCATTTCTGGGATGGAGGGCGATAAGGGTATATATTAAAGAGAAAAAAATATTGGAGACACAGCTGAGGGCAATATTAAGAGCCTCTGTTTATGGTAATATGAAGATTATGTTTCCTCTCGTATCAGCAATAGAGGAGATAAAATTCCTAAAAGATATATTGAATAAAACGCAGAGAAAATTGAAGAAAGAGGGTATACAATATGACAAGCATATAGAAGTTGGTATTATGATAGAGGTTCCATCTGCTGCGATTCTTGCAGAGGATTTTGCAAAAGAGGTTAACTTTTTCTCTATAGGTTCAAACGACCTCACACAGTACACCCTTGCCTGTGATAGGGGAAATCCAAGGGTGGCAAATATCTTCAAGCCCTTACATCCCGCCGTCTTAAAACTTATCAAGAGCACGGTGGACGCGGGTCACTTGCAAGATATATGGGTGGGACTTTGCGGAGAATTGGGCGGTGAGACGATTGCAATACCTGTTCTCCTTGGATTAGGGCTTGATGAGTTGTCTGTATGTCCCGCATCAGTGCCAGAAGTGAAGAGCATGATAAGACATCTCACTATGGCGGAGTGCCATGAAATAGCGTCAAAGGTGCTTTCTATGTCTTCTGCCGAGGAGGTAGAAGGGTATCTCGCCTCAATAATCAAGGAAAAATTTGTAGGAATAGAGGATATCCTGTTGGGTATGTGATTTGGAGAGTTCTATCTTGAAGTTAATTAGTTCTCGGTAAAAAAGGTATAAGCAAGGAGAAATGGAGAAAACAAGAAAGGGAGAGAGATTTATGGATATAGATAGGCAGAATATGAAAAGAGTCCTGAAAGATTTTCCGCAACAGGTTATAGATGCGATACGGATAGGTGAAGAGGCAAAAATTTCCCGTCTTAATTTTAACAGCATCGTATTCTGCGGTATGGGCGGTTCTGCTATTGGCGGAGATATAATGGCGAGCCTTGTTAAATCCGTTCCTGTTTCGGTCCTTCGCTCTTACGATATACCAGAATGGGTTGGAGAAGATACCCTTGCATTTGTGGTTTCTTATTCGGGTAATACCGAGGAAACCCTCTCTGCGTATAAAAAGCTCAAAAAAAGTGGAGCAGACATAATTTGTATAACGTCCGGTGGCAAACTTACAGAGGATAAACCCCCTTTAATCGTAAGGATTCCGTCTGGTTTCCAGCCACGATGTGCAATCGGCTATCTATTTTTTCCGGCATTTATGGTGTTACGAAGATTGGGTGTAGTAGATTTCGACATAGACGAGTTATTGAGTAAACTAACCGATATAAGTAGGAATCAGGATAATGAGGATAGTGTTGCGTTCACTCTTGCATCAAAATTACTGGGTAGATTTCCTATTATATATGCAGCATCGCCACTTGAACCTGTTGCAAGAAGGTGGCAGACACAATTCAATGAGAATTCAAAGGTGCTCGCACACATAAATATTTTTCCAGAACTCAACCATAACGAGATAGTGGGATTTGGAAGTCCAGAGATTGATAATGTGGTTATAATTTTGAGAGACGCAGAGTATAGTCCGAGAATAGAAAAGAGAATAGAAATAACAAAGGGTATTATCTCTCGTTATACATCAGGCATAGAGGAAGTTTATACGGAAGGAGATTCACTGCTTACAAGATTCTTCTCCCTTATGTATATTGGTGACTGGGCAAGTTACCATCTTGCAATAAAGAGAGGTGTTGACCCAACACCGGTAGAGAGAATAAAATACCTGAAGAAGCAATTGGACGCAGATAGATATCGTAATTAGGTCATTAAGTTATTGAGTAATTAAGTAATTAGGTCAAAAAAAGTATGTAGGCACGGTTTCAAACCGTGCAGATCTATCTATCGATAGACAGGCAATCGCACAAATTAAATTTCCCGCCTGTGACGGGACAGGTGTGCCTACAATTTGGAATAAAAAATCAGTGTAAATCTGCGTCCCAAAAAACGGGATATGAAACTCATACTTCCAATAGCAGGTGAGGGGACAAGACTGAGACCCCATACATATACAGTCCCAAAGGCACTAATTCAGGTGGGAGGGAAAGCCATAATCGCTCATATCCTTGATGGTATACTCTCGTCTGTTACAATAGAAGAAGTTATATTTATAGTTGGAAGACTTGGAGAGAAAGTAGAGAATTACATCAAGGAACATTATAATATAAAGGCTACATACATTGAGCAGACTGAACGTCTGGGTCTTGGGCACGCAGTGTTCCTTGCAAAGGATAGATTTAAGAGATGGGACCCCGCACTTATAGTTTATGGAGATACCATATTTAACGCAAATTTGAAGGAGGCGATAAGGGAAGTTGATGGGTGTATTGGTGTTAAGGAGGTAGAGCACCCGAGAAGATTTGGCGTCGCAGAGGTAAAAAATGGGGTTATAAAAAGACTTGTGGAGAAGCCACAGAATCCAGCATCCAATCTCGCATTAGTAGGAGTAAACTATATCAAGAACACAAAACTTCTCTTTACCTCATTAGAGTGGATGATTAAAGAGGGTAAAAAGACAAAAGGGGAATTTCAACTCACTGATGCCTTTCAGCTTATGATAGAAGAGGGTGCAAGACTTGAACCCTTTATGGTTGATGAATGGTATGACTGTGGCAAGCCTGAGACATTGCTTCTTACAAATAGATATATATTAGAGAAAAACGGGTATTATGAAGAACAGAAGGATACAGTAATTCTACCTCCTGTATATATACACCCGAGTGCAAAGGTGGCAAAATCGGTAATAGGACCCTATGTATCTATATCTGAGAATGCTCACATCATCTCTTCAATTATCAAGGATTCCATAATAGGAGAGGGTGCATATATAGAGGGATATGTTCTTGCCTCATCAGTAATAGGAGAACACGCAATCTGTAAAGGAACATTCAAACACTTGAATGTTGGAGATTCATCGAGTGTAGAAATAACGTAGTCATATTAAATATCAAAAATCAAATATCAAAAATTCAGAAAGAGCCACAGATTTCACTGATTACATAAGATTATAAGAACACAAATACCACGCCTGCCTGCGGTAGGCAGGAATTAGACAAATTGTCACGAATAAAATTTATTCGTGTAATCTGTGGTTAAAATTTTGATTTTTAATTTTTGGTATTTGAATTTACTATGAGGGGGGTGTATGTCAAATTATCACTTTTTTACATCAGAGTCGGTTACAGAGGGGCATCCAGATAAAATTTGTGACCAGATATCCGATGCTATTCTTGATGAAATAATAAGAGAGGACAAAATCGCAAGGGTTGCCTGTGAGACATTTGTCTCCGTGGGTCTTGTAGTTGTCGGGGGTGAAATAACTACACGGGTTTATGTTGATGTAAATAAACTCGTAAGGGATGTCATAAAGGAGATAGGTTACACAGATCTAAATTATGGATTTCATTACGGAACCTGTGCGGTGGTAAACACAATAGGAAGACAGTCACCTGATATTGCACGGGGAGTTGATACAGGTGGTGCAGGCGATCAGGGACTTATGGTGGGATATGCCTGTAAGGAAACTCCAGAACTTATGCCTATGCCTATAATCCTTGCGCATAAACTTGCGAGGCAACTTGCCTATGTGAGGAAGGAAAGAATAATTCCCTGGCTTGGCCCAGATGGTAAATCGCAGGTGACAGTTGAATATATTAATGGTGTGCCCAGAAGGATTGAGACAGTAGTTGTGGCATCTCAACATACCAAGGCTGTTCTTGATTCATCTGGGAGATATATGACAGAAGATGCAAAGAATGAAATCATAGAAAAGGTTATAAAAAATGCCATTCCTCAAGAACTTATAGACAAAAGAACAAAGGTATTTGTGAATCCAACAGGCAAGTTTGTTATAGGTGGACCACAGTGTGATACGGGGATGACAGGGAGAAAGATAATAGTTGATACATACGGTGGTCTTGCACTCCATGGTGGGGGAGCATTTTCGGGTAAGGACCCGACAAAAGTTGACAGATCTGCATCGTATATGGCGAGATACATTGCAAAAAATATCGTTGCAGCGGATTTTGCTGAAAGATGCGAGGTTCTGCTTGCCTATGCTATAGGGGTTGCAGAGCCAGTATCTGTTGCAATAAACACATTTGAAACAGGGAAAATTCCTGATGAAGATATTCTGAAGCGCGTGAAAAGGGTTTTTCCGCTTACACCGAAAGGCATAATAGAAAAGTTAGATCTCTTAAAGCCCATATACTACAAAACTGCCTGCTATGGCCACTTTGGGAGAGAGGAAGAAGGATTCACCTGGGAAAAGAAGGATATGGTGGATGTCCTGAAATGTAAAATGTAAGCCACAGATTACACAGATTACGTAAGATTATAAGAACACAAATACCACGCCTGCCTGCGGTAGGCAGGAATTAGACAAATTGTCACAAATAAAATTTATTCGTGTAATCCGTGGCTCGTTTTTTGATTTTTTTGTACAGGGGGTTTTATGCGAAGGATCCTTTCGTTTGAGTTTCTCATAATAGTGATTATGGCAGGTCTGGTTGCTTGGGTGGCTATACAGAATTATACAGAGAAAGAGTTATCACTTGAGGATAGACTTATTGCAAATATGAAGATGGTGAATAGTGCAGTGGATGAATACAAAAAGCTGTCGGGCGGGATTTTACCGTCCCATCTCGACTTGCCAGTTTCAATTCTCACAGGAGACACACTTTCTCGTAAGTCCGTAACAGGCAAACTTGACCCTGCAAGAGGATTGGATATACAGGAGGACACAACCTCCCTTCTATATGGAAAAGGATTTAAAAATCCATACAACCCGAAGGCAATTGCGGTTATGACGGTTAAGGATTCCCTTGAATCCAAGCAGCCAGGTGTTGTTTACTATGTTCCCGAAGGTATAATGGGCGAAAGATGTATGAAGTGCAGATTGGTTGGCAGTGTTAGACGGGGTTTTCTGGAATTTGAACTGCACAACTACAGCGAGCAGTTCTAAAAGATATTGGACGCAGATTAACGCAGATGAAGATGGTGATTGGGTTATTGGGTTGCCAGGTTATTGGGTTAGTAATTAGGTCATTAGGTTACTGACGGAAAAGATAGGAAGGAGAGTTGAAAACAAAAGAAGTTAGATTTTCTACAGAGAAAGGCATAATAGTGAGAAAGATACTCCATCTGACAACTATACTGGCACCTATCTATTATATATCTGGCAGTAAGGCAAGCCTGATACGAGTTCTCTTTCCACTCACGGGTATCCTTATACTCGCAGAAGTCGCAAGGTTATATATAAAACCAGTGAGACGGATATTTTTAAGAATATTGGGGCCTATGCTGTGGAAGGATGAGGAAAAGGGACTTACTGCTGCCACAAGATGGTTTATTGCTGCCTCCATAGTATGCGGTTATTTTCCAAAGGACATTGCGATACTTACGCTTTTCTTTGTTGCCATATCGGATACAGCTGCGTATACTATTGGGTCATGGTTTGGAAAAAGGGAAATAGTAAAAGGAAAGACAGTGTGGGGGACACTTACGTTTTTTGTAACAGCGATTGTAATTGCTGTGTTCTCTTCACTCCCCAAAATCATATCTATTCCTGGTGCGATTATTGCCACGGTGGTTGAACTTATTCCAAAATACGATGACAATCTGTCAATACCTATTATAGGAGGTATCATATTGTGGATAATGACCTATCTTTTAAAAACTTCTTGACAAATCCGCATTTTTGTTTTATAATGAATATAAACCTGCTCCCAAAACAACAAAGCAAAATGTAGGTGGGTATTTTATATACTCTTTTACAAGGGGGTACCATGAAATCATTTGCAGTTATTTTATCTCTCTTCATTATAAGTGGTTCCGTTGAAGGGAGAGATATTACGACGCTTGAGGAAAGAGAGATGAGATGTGTAAGGGATGAATCTGTTGCACCCTCCTTTATGAAAAGGGAGGTTATCTCTATTCCCCGGGTTATGCTGGGTTACGAGTTAAAAGACACCATAGATTGGGTGTATATGGATTCCCTTTTCATACATTGTGTCATTCCATCAGGTGAAAGGGTTATCTTCTCATTCGATACAGAAACTGATACTATTGAATTTATTGAAGTAGTAGAGTCCCTGTCAGATTTAGTGCAGAATGCGATAGATCGTTCACCATTATGGTTAAGAGATGACCTTGTCGACAACTTCCGCAGACTCCCATCTGATTATCAGGATACCTATGCGGACATTATTTTGGATGCTCCAGATGCATGGGTTGATGAAGTTGCTTATCAGGTTGCGCATGTTAGTCCTGAGATCCTGGTTGATACCTCTTTTAATCCCGAACTTGTGACCGTAAATGCTCAGTATCTTTATAAAAATGATTCTCTCCTGCATTATGCTGATATTATTGATTACGGGTCACCGGGTGATGATGACTATTATTCAACGGTGCGATACAAGGCGCTTGAGGATGGTGATACAGTAGAATACGAATTACCACCCGAGTATTACTATATGTATATTGTCCACCCCGAGCTATCAGATGAATCACCAAGGATGGATTCCTATGTCTATAATAGGTTCTGGAGGGATTATCTCTTTTACGAAGCGGATTCTGGTTACCCTGTTCTCTCTGAAAAACTTCAGGGGGTGAAGATTTTATGGGATGTTGCCGATACGGCTCAGGTATATCCACCTGGAAGAGATTTCGATTCCACGGATTGTGCACTCGATATCATCGGGAATTGGGGAAGTGAGACTGTTCCAGAGCTGGCAATGGGCAACCGACCCATACAACCAAATGTAATCGCCCATGAGCACAATGGAAATTGTGGTGAGACTCAGGATGTGCTTCAGGCGGCAGCAAGAGCTGCTCTTGTGCCTGCGGTAGCAACTATGGATATTGCAGAGGACCATGTATGGTGCGAGTTCTACTATAAGGGATGGCACGAGTATCAGATAGACAGAGGGTATGGTGTAACCCATATCAACGATTTCAGCACCAGTTACGACAGGGATGTAACGGGCAGTCCAGGTGGTAAGGAGGTCTCCTCAGTGTGGAATTGGCGGTCTGATGGATTTGGCTGGACAGTAAGTGAGAGGTATTCCAAATCCTGTTCCCTTGAGGTATATGTTTACGATTGCAACGGATTTCCTGTAGATGGCGCCAGGGTATTGGTCTATGGAGAGAGTTCACCCTGGGGAGGAGGACATACTACCACTGGATTTACGGATGCAAACGGAAAGTGTGATTTCAGCCTGGGAAACAGGAGGGATTTCTATATACATGTCTCCTCATCAATTGGTGGTTATCCTGAAGGGGAAGATGAAATTGTACAAATCATCTCTGGCTCACAGGATGGGGCTTACTATTACAAGGCATTTTATCTTTCTGGTTCTATTCAACCACCAAAGGTGAAGCTTGTCTCTCCTTCAGATTCTATATATGCCCGCAAACTTGATATTAGTATAAGTGCTCCTTCTCTATTTGAACATGGTTATGCACGAGCCCGCAGAAAGACACTGGACCCTGCACCTTTCTATCACACATACTCAGATAAAAAAACGCCTGGAAGTATCAATTTCTTTGTCTGTGATGAGACAAACTACTCAAGTTACATTGCAGGGGGTGAGGTTGAGTCACCGGCAATAGGAGACAATATCACGGATGAGAGTATCTCGTTTATCACTCCAAATTCTGATAAGTGGTATCTTGTGGTCTCAAACGAAGATATGCTTACGACTACCAAATCTGTAGACATTTCGCTTACACTCTACAAGAATCCGGAATTTGCTGTAGGTGAGGAAGAGATTGCCTTTGGGTTCAATTTAGAGAGTGTAGCACCGAATCCCTTTATAAAATTCACAACCATAAAATATGAAATTCCTGCTACCTCAAGGATCCTTGTAGCTGTTTACGATATCTCAGGCAGACTGATAAAGACCCTTGTTGAGGAACCTCAACAACCCGGGCACTATACAGTTACCTGGAATGGTAAAGATGCAGTGGGTAGAACGATGCCATCTGGAATCTACTTTGCAAGGCTTGTTACAGAGGAATATGAGGCGACCAGGCGAATGGTTTTGATGAAGTAGGTAGTGTCCAAGTAGAATACGAAAAACCACACCTGCCTGCCGTCAGGCAGGGAGGTCACAGAGACAAAGAAACAATGTAAAATGCAAAATTAGCAGTTAGCAAATTAAAAATGATTTTTCGCAAATTGATAGTTTTGCATTGATAATTTTGAATTGATTCCTCTGTGTTCTCCCTGCCTGCGGTAGGCAGGTGTGGTTAGTTTTTTGACAATACTTACATAACAAAAAAGGGGGAAAGATGAAAAGAATATCTATCTTTATAACCATACTTGTACTTGCCAGTCCGAGCTTTGCTATATGGGACAGTGGATGGCATAATAAGGGGTTGGTTGAACTTCTTATAAGGAATGACGGCAGGTTCGGATATGAAAATGCCGGGATCTGGCCCACGGGGTCGGGACAGCATTATATCTTCGGCGCGGGGATATGGGTAGGTGCGTTGAGGGAGATCCCCGAAGATACCGTGCATCTCACAGTCGCACTCGATGATACCGCCACCACGATATTTGTCAACTCTACAGACAAATTTGATTCAGTTGGAGGAGCGATAAAGATCGGGAATGAGCTTATCTACTATCGTGCGGTAAACGACACGTCTTTTTTAGAATGTGTAAGAGGATTTGTAAAGTCGGCGAGTTGTTCCCATAACCCTGGGGCAGCTGTCCAGGGTATGAAAATGAAGACAACCTATGGTTATAACCCGAGTAATGGGGGAACAGAATTTACTCCTCCAGATTTTCCTGGCTATACAGACCAGAGTTATAGAATTTACTGGTCTGATGACCCGGCAGACACCGCAGCGTGGCCCCTTAGAGACAGTGAAGGAAATCCAATTATTGTCTCCAATCAGGATAGTTACTGTCAGTTCACTGATGCCGATTCTTCTCGACATACAGGGGGTGGATTCCCTCTCGATGTAGAGATATCCCAGATAGGTTACTCGTGGTATTATGATATATATGAGGATTTTCTCTTTCTTACTTATTATATAGTAAATAACTCTCCCGATACCCTCTTCTATGTTCAAACGGGAATATGCTGTGATGCTGATATAGGCGATTATTCTGATGACCTGGTTGGCTTTGACCCCGAGCGGGATCTCGGTTATGCATATGACTCTGATTTTTATGAACCAGGATGGGAGTATCCACCAGGATATATAGGATACGACTTTTTGGAAAGTCCTCTGGATACTGCTGGAGAACAGTTAGGACTCACTGCATTCAAGATTACAACTATTACGACCGACGCCGGAGACGATAGAGAGGCATACCTTCTCCTTGCAGGATACAATTTTAAAACGGCTGAATATCATCCCTGGGATAGCATCTCGACACCCCAGGATATAAGATTCGTTCAGTGCACAGGTCCCTTTAGTCTTGCAAGTGGTGATACAGCAAAGGTGGTGATAGCGGTGGTGGCTGGAGAGGATATGGCCGACTTACAGAATAATAGTGATGTAGCCCAGAATCTTTACGACCTCAGTTTTGAAACCCATAAAGTTACTGTTCTTTTCCCGAACGGCGGAGAAGAGGTTGATGGTACAGTCTCTATCACCTGGGCAGATTCAAGTGTAACAGGTAACCCACTTTCAGTGGACATATTCTACTCAAGAGATAACGGAAAAACATGGAGTACTATTGCTTCCGGTATAGAGGGTACCCATGAGTTTGAATGGAATACACTTGGGGTTCCCGATGGAACAAGATACCTTATAAAAGTATTTGCCTCCGACGCAATCACTATTGGAGCAGATATGTCAGACGGAATCTTCACCGTGAATAACCCGGGAAACGGTGTTCCCGATGTAGCCCTTCTGTCTCCCCACAGAGGAACAGTGGAGGGGATAGTCTCTGTTGAATGGGAGGCAGCAGATGCCGACCATGACTCTCTGGTTATTGACCTTTCATTGAGAAGACGGGACAGTGAGGAATGGATACCCATTTCAGAGGGTGAAGAAAACACAAGCAGTTACCTCTGGAACTCATATCTCTTCCATAATGGGGATTATAGATTGAAAGTTGTTGCCAGAGATGCTGATACATTATCTGCCGATTCTTCCGTTGGTTATATAAAAATATTGAATGACCATTCTCCTGCAGGTACTGTTGTACATTCAAAAGGTGGTTGTAACTCGCTCTCAATCCAAGCACTTGAGTACATACCCGAGGATTATACAGGACATACCTATGAGGTAAAATTCAATCTTATTCAACGATTGGGTTTTATGGATCCATTATATACTTATGACCTTTACGATATTACCATTGACTCCTTACTACTTTCAGCACAGCCACTCTCCACCAAGATAGATGGTCTCCTCTATGTCGATTATTCTCCAATTATAGATGGGTTTGCAATTGAGTTTAGCTCGCAGATTGACTATACTTTATTCAGATATATTGATTTTGATATAGTTACAAATGTGAGTGGCTTTGATGGAAATCTTGAAATTGACACGCCACAACCCACTCGCCCCAAGGCATGGCCATTCAGGGGTTCTGATTACGAATTACGCTGGATACAATATCCCGGTGATACAACCTTACTCAGTCTGGAGGTCTATGACCTTACAAACGATGTATTTGTTCCCTTTGGAACAGGGACAGGAGATAGCTGGTATATTGGTTCAGGAAATGAAATCCTTGACCCCGCTACTGATAAGAGGATTCACCTGTGTGGCGGATACTTCTGGTTCAATAGAGATGGCTCGATGACCGTCCCTCCTGGACCGGGAGATATCTGGATAATTACCTCATCAGGTCCAAAGACGCCCTGCGATGGTAATGTCTATACCTTTACTACCGCTCTCGGAATAGAAGAGAGACCTGAAATTCCATCAGTGTGTGTTCTCTACCAGAATATGCCTAACCCCTTCAATTCTGAGACTGCCATCACCTATTCCGTGATGGCAAAAGAGAAGGTTAAATTGAAGGTCTACGACCTTACAGGTAGAGTGGTGAAAACATTGGTGGATAATGTACAAGAACCCGCATATTACAATATCAGGTGGGATGGAAGAGATGATAAAGGTAAAAGGCTCGCTTCAGGGATATATTTTTACAGGATAGAGGTTGGCGAGTTCAGAAACACAAAGAAGATGATACTACTGCGATAGCATTGTAATAGCTTGCTATTGCAAAAACATAATGTAGGGCAAACCTTTAGGTTTGCTTTCTTAAAGAGGCACGGTTGGTGGGGAGAGTCTCTCTATAATCCGTGCAATCCTGCCAGTCACCTCCAAAACCGAGAGGAGTTCTTGCGGTTGTGTATCTTTTGCGCCTGCATTTCGCTTTAAGAGAGTTATCTTTTCACCCCCTATAACTATTCCCTCTCTGAGGAAGTCCTTAAGAGCAGTAAGATCATCCCGGGATATTGAGAGGATGAGGGATTTTGCCTTTTCAGGGCTGGAAGAGGTTGCGGTAAACCGCTCGTCTATTTCACTTATGCCAGTTTTTATACCCTCCTTTTGTTGCATAAGTCTTTTTGCATATATCTTTATAGGAAGTTGTGAGGATATTTTCATAGTGATTCTCATATTTACCTTCTGCTCATTCTTTTTTCGCACAAACGATATATTTATCCCGTGATTTCCGTATTTGCCTTTAAAAGAGGGAAGCTCGTTCTCTGTCATATATACATCACCGGGTATATATTTCCTCAACTCCAGAAGATTTTCCCTTACCTTTCTTATCAGCCTCTTGAAATTCCCCTTTACTATAAGTGGAACAATAATAAAAAGCAGAAAGGGAATCAGGACATTAAGAATGGTAGTCCATATCTCTTTAAAATTTTTCATACCAGCGATAGCCATTGGTCAATAGTCATTCGTCAATTGTCTACGCCCTCGGGTGTGCCTGTTTGTATATCTTTTTCAGCCTCTCAGGTGTGATATGCGTGTATATCTGTGTTGTGGATATCGAAGAGTGCCCGAGAAGTTCCTGAACTGTTCGAAGGTCGCATCCTCTGTCGAGGAGATGGGTGGCAAATGTGTGTCTGAGGGTATGGGGAGATGAGTGTGTAACATCCGCCACAGCCCTTATATACTTTCCAACTATCCTTTGAAGACTTCTCTGTGAAAGCCTCTTTCCAAACTTGTTGAGTAAAAGGGATGTATTCTTATTCCTTGAGGGTGAAAGATAATCTCGAATGGCATCTTTTGCCTTTCTTGTGAGTGGAAGAATCCTCTCCTTCCTCCCTTTTCCCATCACCCTGACCGTCTCATTTGCAAAATCTACGTCCTTTGTATTCAATGAGCAGATTTCACTCGCCCTCATCCCTGTACCATAAATGAGTTCTATAATCACCCTGTCTCGTTTGGATAGGTTGTCATCAAGCAGTTTATTCATTTCCTCAATGGAGAGAAAGGATGGGAGCTTGCGTTTTGATTTTGGGTATTTTATGTCCAGAGCAGGGTTTATATTGACTATGTTCTCCCGTACGAGGAACTTGAAGAAGGATTTAAGCGACGAGGTCTTCCTAGATATTGAACTGCGTTCATATCCATATCTTGCAAGGCTTCCGAGAAAATCCCGCACATTCCTTCTCGATATTCTCCTTACATTGGTAATCTTAGCGAACTCTCCCAGCCAATCTGCAAATTCTGTGAGGTCATTTCTATACGCCCGCAGGGTATGTTCCGATATATCTCTCTCATTCTTCAGGGAATAGAGAAATCTATTTACATAGGTTAGAATAGACATAAGATATTAGGCATTGGGCAATCGTCAATTGTTAATAGTCATTGGTTTACCCCGTGAAATACGAACTTGTGAGCTATTTCATCGGGGTCATTAGTCATTGGTCACTTCTTATGGGTAAATTCTGTCTATAATTCTGGGGAACGGTATTGTCTCTCTTACATGATGGACACCGCATATCCATGCAACTGTCCTTTCGAGCCCAAGACCAAAACCTGCATGGGGACAGGTTCCATATCTTCTAAGGTCAAGGTACCACTCATAGTGCTTTCTCGGCAGGTTATACTCGTCTATTCTCTCTTCAAGTTTGGCGAGGTCATCCTCCCTCTGTCCTCCTCCTATTATTTCCCCGTATCCTTCTGGCGCAAGCATGTCAAAATTCAAGGCGATTCTGTCATCCTGCGGGTTTCTTTTCATATAGAATGCCTTTATCTCGTGAGGATAACCAGTTACAAGGATAGGTTTTTCAAACATATTTGAAAGTTTGGTCTCTTCTGGAGCGCCAAAATCACCTCCCCAATCCATACCTACAAGATTCACTGCCTCGGTATATGTGATACTCTCAAAAGGGTTTTTTATTTTTTTAAGTGGTTTTGTATCCCTTTCGAGGATTTCCAATTCCAGACTATTCTTATCAAGAACAGTAGCCACAATATATTCAACAAGTCCTTCCGCAAGTTTCATAACATCTTCAAGTGTTGCATATGCCACCTCTGGTTCCACCTGCCAGAACTCTGTCAGATGCCTTCTTGTCTTTGACTTTTCTGCCCTAAAAGAGGGTCCAAAACAGTAAACTCTGCCAAGCGCCATACATCCCGCTTCCATATACAACTGTCCGGATTGGGATAGATATGCCTTTGTATCAAAATAGGGAACCTCAAAGAGAGTGGTTGTACCCTCGCAGGCAGATGGGGTTAGTAGTGGTGCATCAAGTCTTACAAATCCTTTTGAATCAAAGAAATCACAGATTGCCTTTATACAGGTTGACCTTATCCTCATCACTGCGAACGGTTTTCTTGAACGAAGCCACAGATGTCTGCGCTCCATAAGAAACTCTATGCCGTGCCCTTTCAGTGATATGGGATAATCTTCCGCAAAGGAGACAACATCTATATTTTCAAAGGACAGTTCATAACCTCCCGGAGCCCTTTCATCCTTATATGCCCTACCTGTAATAATAACTGAGGATTCATACGGTATGGTATCACAAAGCCCGAATACATCTTCTGAAACCTTACCCTGTGATACTACAACCTGGACAATCCCCGTTCCATCCCTTATCAGTAGGAATACAATCTTACCACTGGAGCGTCGGTTGTATACCCATCCCTTGATGGTAACCTCTTCTCCCGCATATTTATACAGATCTTTTATGTAGCACATATGCCTGTTTGAGTATAATGAGCTTTATCTTCTCTTTGGATTCCAGTTTTCAGGGTATGTAAGTTCGTAGTAACCGAGCCCGTGCATATCGTAGAATACAAATTTCTCGTTTGTTGCATAGTAATACCATACCTCATATGCCCAGGAATCCAGTTCAAACGGATGCCTTTCTATCTCATCAGGTCTTCCCATAACCAGCCACACCCTTCCCATATCCGTTTGCCAACCCCTGAGATACCTGTCCGCGTATTCTATTCTTGCCATATACTCGTCTTCCAGTTCGTTTTTCGCTGTTTTAGGAGTGGGGTCTCTTACCTTCCAGAATGCTCGCCACACACTATCTCTATCCTCAGGCCTTGCCGAAAGAAGTGTATCCAGTTCAGCGTTATTATTTGTCAGATATGCTAGTGCCTTCACCCTGTTTTTATACAAATTTTCATTCGTAAACACTGTTCTTGCAATAAAGAGGGTATCCATTCTTATGAACCTTTTCTCTTTGCTTTGAAGGATTGCAGATACAAAGGCGCTCTTACCAGATAATGTGTCTAATGCAGGTTCTATCCTGATGGGAGTTATACCGGGAGTGATGTCAGTGCTATCCGTGTAATTCTCAAGGGTGAAATACAATATTGCGTCTCTATCAGAGTATACCTCAAAACAGTATGAAATTCCATTGATGTTGGTGACAGTATTACCGCTGATCAACCTTTCATATTTTCTAGGTATCATACTTGATATTGAAAAGGCAGATAGAGTATCTATAGAAATTGTGCTTTCTTCCGCCGTGCTCTTTTGCGAGTTCAAGTCAGAGACAATAATGGTCATCTCATACCTACCAGACAATATATCCACCCCGACTGTATCAAAGAATGTTCTGCTTGTCCCATATTCCAATCCTCTACACTTTCTCATCCACACATCTCCTTTCTCCTTGTTTTCTTTCTTTAATGTGACGGACACGGAATATGCAGCAGTGAAAGTTTCACCCTCCTTTATGAATGTAAGCCCTCCACTCTCTGTCTCAAGAAATACACGGAGTTCCAATCCCCTATCGCCCTTGAAAATCCCGGGAGTATATACAAAATCAATACCGGGAAGGGTAAGCACTGTTAGAAGTATCGTGAAAAACGCATGCATGTACTATTATTAACGTAACCTCAGCTCTGCTGTAAATTCACTGTATTCTCTAAATAATGATTTAATCCCAAAGCTTTTATAATCACCTATTTTAATTATAGCACATTTTTCCCGGAATTGCAAGATTTTTTTTGGAAAAAAACCAGAGACGAGATATTAGTAAGGAGTGTCTTGTATAAAGAGGAGGGCGTCAAACAGTAAGGAGGTTTGCAATAAACTGAACTCCAAAGAAGCTGCCTGCAAGTCCTGCTATTATTAAAAACAGGATGATTAACTTTCCCCAGTCCTGTGCCTTTATGCTGCCAAGAAGCACAGGCTCTTTCGAGAGATAAGCAGATGCGGCATACAATTCTTCACCTATAATTGTATAGTCGCATGCAGTAACGAAGAAAGGCAACTGCGTTACTGAGTCAGTACCTGCTATCTGAACTGCACCCGTCATATTTCCTGTCTCTGCCAAAAGGAGTGACTCTGCCCAGAACATCCCCAAAAAAAGGTTTGTTGCCGGCTTCTCCCTTATCATTATACCATTAACAGCAGCAGCGTAGGCAAATTGACTCTGTGTAACAAAAAATACATTATCCTCATTAAAGGCATCCGGTCTTCCTGCCTCCATAAATCCCTCTTTTGTGACCTGTCTTGCTACCATATATACGATTGGGTCTCTGTTAGGGACTATAAGAGGAGTATCGTACTCTGCTACCTTCTTTGCAACCCTTTGAAGTATATTTATTGACGCAATAGTAGCAACATCAGACATAGATGAAAGTCCTGGCACATATAGAACAGCCCTGCCCATTTCGGTTGCCCTGCCAACTGCCTCATCGAGTGCATCGAGTCCTGCTATCTTTCTTACAGACAGTTCCCTCCCCTTTCTGGCAGTAGTCACGAAGTATATTAGAACTGCCATAAAGATTACGACTGCTACCAGGGTATTTATCTTACCCGTATTGAACCATTGGTAGAACGCCACTGCTGGAAGAGATGAGGAGGAAAATTCAGTATACTCAAGACTCTTGCTGCGACCCCTTATGCGATAAAAATATTCTCTTTCATTTTCTATACCACTCATATCCCTGAATCTCGATATTCCCCTTCCGACATATCCGACCATAGTAAATCCCGTATCCGGTGATTCACTTCTCCATATCTCATAGCCTCCTAGCAGAGAATCGTCTACCGGGAGGGTCCATTCAATCGTTATGCATTCACCAGCATCATTCGGCGTGTCGTATGCATGCACATCAAGAGGAGACGATATAGATGTGAGTAAACTCAATATATATATCATATGCCAACATTATAGTATATTTTTATATAGATGTCAAGAAAAAATAATAAAACGGGGTCAGGCTGTGGCACCGGCGCCCTTTTGCGGAAGCAGTCATATGCTGTATTGATTATTTCTTTTTGTTTTTATTATTGAAATTAAATAATTTTGGGGATTTGAATCCTATTAGAAATTGTCTAATTCTTCTTTCTGCCAATTTTACATATTCTTTATCTATATCATATCCCACATAATGGCGTCCAGTCTTTATTGCCGCTATCGCAGCTTGTCCACTACCAATAAATGGGTCTAAAACAACATCTTCTTCAAAAGTGTAAAGTTGAATTAGCCTATACGGTAACTCCACAGGGAAAGGGGCGGGATGTCCAACCTTATAAGCGGGTTCTGCTGGGAATGTCCATACACTTTTAGTAAACTCAAGAAATTCTTCTTTAGATATAGTGTTTTTTCTCTTATTGTTATTTTTCCTACCAAATGCGCCTTTTGAAAAAACTAAAATATATTCATGAATATCTCGTAAAGTTGGGTTAGTGGCTGAAAGCCAGCTTCCCCATGCAGTTGAAGGGCTTGCACTTGAAGCTTTATTCCATATAATCTCGCCCCTCATCAAAAATCCTAAATCAAGCATATCTTTCACTATAAATGCATGGAGAGGTATATACGGTTTCCTGCCCAAATTTGCAACGTTAATGCACGCTCTACCTCCTGGAACAAGTACTCTATAGACTTCTTTCCAAACATTCTTTAAAAAACCCAGGTATTCTTCGAGTGTAAGATCCTCATCGTACTCTTTTCCCACGTTGTAAGGTGGTGAGGTTACCATCAGGTGAACGCTGTTATCAGGTAACTCTTCCATTTTTTCGGAGGATTTGCAAAAGATTTTGTCTGAGAACTGGGGGGGAATGGGATTTTCTACATATTTGACTTTCTGCTCCTTTGGTAACCCACGATATAACTTGCTTGTGTAAAAAGATGTAGAATCATGGTTAATTCTACCAGGAGTGCCAAAGGAGCTTGTTTGGGTCCCTTTATTTCTTCGATTGGTTTTCACTTCAATCCTCCCTCCAGAATCCATAGTATAATATAACAGAAACCTTACCAAGCCTTAAGAAACCAAAGATTCTTTATCTCTTACCTGTCTACCGACAGGTAGAAAAGTCTCTTGCCCCGCCAAGGCGGGGCAGACAAGTCACTGTTGTTTATTTTTTTTCACAGGGACTCCTAAGAGACTTGTAAGAGATTTTTTAAACAAAAATATGTCTTTGTCTCATAAGAGTCTCTTACAAGTCACTGTTAAATTAAAGCCTCTTTTATCTCTGTTTTTTTATTTTCAACAGGGACTGGACGAGACTAAAAAATAAAGAAATTCCTTGTATCTTGTCAAAGCCAAAACGGAACAACTCACCGTCGAGTTCCTCTTTGAATAGATATCAGCTTTGCTTGTTGACCTTTGATTAAAATGACTTTTGGGAAGTCCTAATACTATAATATAACAAAAATGGGGAAAAGTCAAGGAAAAAGTTTGTGGTAAGGTGGAAAGGCTATAAAGATAAAAGCAAGGTTTTGAGGGTCATAACCTGACGGCAGAGATTCCTAATATTTTTCAGTCCTGGAAGTAACGCCCTGTTCTCTCGGACCCCAATGTTCCCTCTCGTCTCAGCATAGACTGACGTGCCTGATGCATGAATGCTTCGAGTCTTGTCCTTGCTGTTGACTGTTCCAATCCATCATATGCCATATTCAAATACGGTATATTGTACTCGTCCTTTACCCTTGTCATTACAGCAGCAACATTCGTACCTGGCATACAGGTGAATGGCATCACAGTTATTACGCCTGATGCTCCTCTCTTTATAAAATCCACACACTTTCCTACTGTAAGAGGTCCTTCTCCTTCTACCGTTTGATGTAAATAAGGGTTGGTGTAGCGAAATACCTCTTCAGTCGTTGGCTCCTTAAAGTAATTCACGCAAGGCTCGAGTGGCTTTTGTATGCGATGCTCGGTCCACTTCATCCACCTATCCTTAAGCCAATGCATGACCAATTCTTTATAATTCTTATCTATAATGTTATCCTCTTTCCTTCTAAAGTTGATATAGAAGAACCATTCTGCAATTGGTGAAAGCCATACCTCTCCTCCAAGTTCCTCTACAGTTCGTATAATATCATTGTTTGCAAAGTGATGCGATCTAATGTATATCTCACCTGTAATCCCTATCACAGGCCTTGTTTCACTCTTATCCACTTTTATCTCCTTAAACTCCATCCTGATATCATTCATTACTTTTCTTATATCATCATCACCCTCGATTGCCTTAACTATTTTGTCTATAGATCTCTTATAAACTCTATCTGTCACACCCTTGTTAATCTCATATGGTCTTGTTTGCCTCAGGAGTTTATCAAGTATATCAATTGCACACAAGCCAGCCCATGCACGCTTATCAAAATCCTGACCGTATTTGTTCAAAGTTTTATAAAAATTAGCTGCTTGATTTGGCGATATGATTGGTACATCATCATAATCCAGATCAGACAAGATAACTCGCTGCAATTTATTATATTGACCAAATCTGCATGGCCCACACGACTCGGGCATAAAGAAAGCTACTTTAGATCTATCAATACCTGATTTACACAAAAGCTTTAGCATATCTCCAGTTGTCAGTATACAGGGAAAGCATTCATAACCTGTAGTGTATTTTCTCCCGAGTTCAAGCGATTCTTCATCAGCCACCGGTATAACTTCTGCGTCGATATTGCAATGTCTGAACGCAGCCGCAGCAGCATACGAATGATAGCCCATAAATGGTATATAGGTAGTTCTACCCTCATAATCAGCTCGGTAAGTTTTAAATACACGAACAGCAGGCTCAACAACATCCTTTACATTTTCCAATGTATCCAAGAAAGCTTCACATCTCGTTACAACACCTACAGGAGCTGAGTGTTCATCCACCTCTATAATTAAATATGGCTTCCTGCCCATCTCTTTAGCAAAGTACTTTTGGATGAACGAATCTGGGCCGCAACCAAAATTTGTTATGTATAAGGGATGTAGTTTTGGGTGCTTCTTTATTATTCTTAGCGCCGATAGAATCCTTTGCCCATATCTCCAATACATGTTTGGCCAATCCTTTCCTATATCAATCTGCTCCAAGTCTAAAAAATCCATAGGAATGGGCAGCACTTCCATATCACGCAATATCTTTGGTATATCCAGATTTAGTCCGCTGTCACAGGTATTGTATGGTCTACCAACAATTACGATTGCCCTATCCTCGAGGTTATCCAAAATCTCTTTGCCCCTGGCTTTTATAGCTTTATAGAAGTCCTTCTGTGCGGCTTCTGCTTTATCGAGTGCACGAATTGCAAGATCCTTACCCTTTCCCAATCTATTGGCGACCTGAGTCAGTACTTCCTCCAAATGTTTTCTACCGCGCTTAAAATATAGAATTGGTGTGATGAGTTTTACTCCCTTGCTTTCTGGATCGAGTGCTGCTTTTATTATATAAGGTGCACCTTGAACAAATGGACATGTGTAGCTTTCCTGTATACGGTGATCTTCTTTTTGCATAGATATTAGTGATGGCAAGAATATATAGTCTACCCCTTTGTCAATCAGATTTAATATGTGTCCATGCATAGCCTTTATTGGGAAGCAGTGCTCAGAGATAACAGATTCCACACCATCGTGTATAATTTTTTTATTACTTTTATCAGACAAAACAACATTGAAACCAAGCTCCTGGAAGAATGTTATCCAAAGCGGTAAATATTCATGAAACACGAGTACCCATGGTATGCCAATTTTAGGTTCCTTTGTTTTCTTTTTATGATAGGATTTGAAAAGCAATCTCTCTCTTTCTCTAAATAAATCTGGTAGTTCTGTTCGTCTTTCCTTCTTCTTTACATCATATTTTCCACATCTTGAACCATAATATAAAGGAGGCTCTCCCTCAACCGTGACTTTGTTAATCCTGCATCTGTTGGGGCAATCAGTGCATTCAAATGTATCAATATTATATTTCTTTTTACTCAGGTCAAAACCCTTAAACTTACTTTTCTTAATTTTATTCTTTTTCATATACTCCATGACAATAAGTGCAACTCCTATAGCACCTGTTACATCATTGTGAGGTGGCACAGTTATGGAGTTACCCAATACCCTTTCAAAAGCAGCTACGACACCCTTGTTGTGGGCAACTGCACCTTGAAAAAATATGTTGTTACCAATACGCTTATTCTCTACTACTCTGTTCAGGTAATTGTGAACAATAGAGTATGCAAGACCTGCTGTCAAATCTTCCCTCTTTGTGCCTCTTTGCTGATGACCTGTAAGGTCTGATTGCATAAATACCGTACATCTGTCACCAAGTGCAACAGGTGATTTACTCGATAGAGCACATTCACCAAATTCTTCCTTTATGTTTAAATCAAGCCTCTCAGCTTGCTCCTCAAGAAAAGAGCCTGTACCTGCAGCGCATACCTTATTCATCTCAAAATCACGTATCACACCATTCTCCAAGCTTATATACTTTGAATCCTGTCCCCCTATCTCGAATATTGTATCAACCCGTGGATCTATTTCAATTGATGCCCTTGCCTGTGCGGTTATCTCGTTCTTAACCACATCCGCGCCTATAAGGTCACCTATCATATATCTACCAGAGCCTGTCGTTGCTGCACCCTTGACCTCAACATAATCGCCTATCTCCTTGCCTATTTCCGCAACTCCTTTTCTTACAGCATCTATGGGTCGGCCAGCAGTCCAAAGATATCGCCTGGCAACAAGTCGCTTCTGCTCATCTACAGCAACTACATTCGTTGATATTGACCCTACATCTATACCCAGATACACACCAAGTTTCTTATCCTTTGATAATTTCGGCCTCTCTAACCACGCATGTTTTGTGATTTTTCTTTTTGGCTCCTCGAGTAGCTCCAACACCTTATGTTCTTCCTTATGTGTTTTCAAGTATCTATTTATTTCTTCTAGGTCATTGTAGGCACGAATTCTATTCGTGCCATCTATTAGGGTTAGTGCAGAACCTATCGCTCCCATGGAGGCAAAATATTTGGGTACAATGAGTTCACTATCTTTTAACTCCAGTGTCTCCCTGAATGCCCTAATCATTCCCTTGTTTGCAGCCACACCACCCTGAAATGATATAGGTTTGATGAACTTCTTTCCTTTTGCAATAATGCTCTTAAAATTCCTTGCCAAGGCGAAACACAGACCTGCAACTATGTCGTAATCTGGTGTAGCCTCCTGTTGCAGGTGTATCATATCCGTATTCGCAAATACGCTGCACCTACCAGCGATTCTTGGTGGCTTCTCTGAACGTAGTGCAAGTTCACCAAATTCCTCAATTGAAAGACCGAGTCTTGCTGCTTGCTGATCCAGAAAAGAGCCTGTACCTGCAGCACATATTGTGTTCATGGCAAAGTCCTTTATCACGTGCATGCCAAGACTTTCGTCGTAATCTGTAAGAATGAATTTGGAATCCTCACCACCTATTTCGATGGTTGTTTTTATTTCAGGGTGCAGGTAGCCAGTAGATTTAGTTTGTGCAAGTATCTCGTTGACAAATGGTATATTTAATATTTTGGCGAGTAACTTGCCTCCTGAGCCTGTAGCAGCAAGCCCTTTGATTTGTTCTTTTGGATAGAGGGTGAATACTTCTTTTAGTATTTTATAGGTTCTCTCTAACGGCTTACCTTCCATTCTTAGGTAATAGTCTTTTAAAACTTCCTTTTGTGCATTTAATACTGATACATTGATGCTAACAGAACCAATATCTATTCCAACGTATATCCTTTTCATTCTTTACCTCCAAAAAACGAAAAACGGGGTCAGGCTGAAAAATAGAAATTATTCTTAAGAAATTAGAGATAGAACGGAAGAGTAATACCTAAATCTTTTATTCTTTCCAGAATTTCATTCTTCTCTATCAATTCTTCCATAATCTTTATGTCATTAGAGACTATCCTGTCTTTTACAAGCGGAGGAATTCTTTCTCTTATCAACTCCTGAACCGCCCTTGTTCCCCTGCCAAGAAGCGAGTAGTCTCCCCCTGTTCTTATATCTACTGCCTCTGCCGAACACAAAAGTTCAATAGCCACTATGGTCCTTGTGTTTTTAAATATCTCCCTTGCCTTTCTTGCTGCAATTGGTGCCATACTTACATAGTCTTCTTGGTCCTCAGATGTCGGGATTGAATCGCAGGATGCGGGATGTGATAAAACTTTATTCTCGGATACAAGTGAGGCTGCTGTATACTGGGCAAGCATGTATCCACTCTCCAATCCCTCTCTCTTTGCAAGGAAAGATGGAAGTCCTTTTGAAAGAGGAGATGATACGAGTCTCATAATCTGTCTTTCTACTATATTTCCAAGATTGGAGATAACTATTCCGAGAAGATCCATAGCCACTGCGATAGGTTCTCCGTGAAAGTTACCACCCGAGACTGCAGTGTCAAGGGTTGGGAATATAAGCGGATTATCGGTGGCGGAGTTTATTTCAACCTCCAGAATATTTTTGATCCACACCATTGAGGATAGCACCGATCCGTAGACCTGAGGTATACACCGCAGTGAGTATGCATCCTGTGTATGCTTCTTGTCACTTCCTATGAAACGGCTATTTTCGACAAGGCTCAGTATGCTTTTGGAAACCTCCATTACTCCATTTTGTGGCCTTGTCAGCAGGTATTCAGGAGAGAGAGCATCTTTGTTAGCAAGGAGTGCTTCAAGGGTAAGAGCCGAGGATACAATAGCGGTGGAGAACAAGGACAGGCAGTCATAAAGCGTAATTACGCCGATACCCGTTGAGAGTTGATTACCATTTATGAGTGCAAGTCCCTCCTTCGGGGCGAGTGAGATAGGCGAGATTTTCGCAAGTTTTAATGCCTGGCTTGCTGATACCCTTTTCTCGCCAATAAATGCATCGCCCTCGCCTATAAGTAGAAGTGCAAGATGTGCCAGTGGGGCGAGGTCTCCAGATGCGCCAACAGATCCCTTCTCCGGGACAACAGGGTATACATCGCTGTTGAGTAGTGAGAGAATGTTCTCTATTAAAAGCGGTCTCACTCCCGAGTGTCCTACTGAGAGTGCATTTGCCCTGAGTAGCATCATTGCCCTCACAGTCTCTCTATTTAGAGGTTCACCAACCCCTGCAGAGTGAGAAAGAATGAGGTTCCTTTGCAGTTCTTGCAAGTCATTCTGTGCTATTTTTACCCCTTCCTTGGAACCAAAACCCGTGTTAACACCGTAGATAGGACGCTCTTTTCCCACCATCTTTTCTATCCACTCCCGACTTTCTTTACACCTGTTTCCTGCAAGAGAAGAGAATGAGACCTTTACGCCGCATCTTGCTACCTTGACCACTTCTTCTATGCTGAGCAATCTTCCATCTATAATAAGAGAATTTTTCTCCATATTTCTGCCCCCTTTTTGGGACGCGGATTAACGCTTTACATTAATATCCCTTGATCTTTCTTGCCATTTCCTCCGCGACACCCTGTGGCACCTTACCATAGTGTCCAAATTCCATTATATATACTGCCCTCCCCTGTGTTAATGATCTTATTGCAGTTGCATAACCAAATAGATTACGCAATGGACAGATTGCCATAACTGTTTGAAGGTCCCCCTTGCCATGGAGTGAGGTTATCTTGCCATCTCTTGCACTGATGTCATCCAGAACTGCCCCAAGGTATTCACCGGGCACTATTATTTCAAGATCCATTATAGGCTCAAGCAGGCAGGGCTCTGCCTTTTCAACTGCCCTCTTTACTGCCATACCTGCGGATATCTTGTAATCAATAGGAGAGGAATCTATCTCATGGTATGAGCCACCTGTTACATTGATTCTTATATCAACTACAGGAAATCCCAGAAATATACCTGCCTCGAGAGATTCAACAACTCCTTCTTTTATTGCAGGGAAAAACTCCTTTGGCACCTCGCCCTGTTTTATACTGTTGTTAATCAATATACCTTTGCCATTTTCCAGAGGGGAAACCGTGAGTTCGACATGACCATAATGTCCTCTTCCACCTGTCTGACGAATATATCTCCCTTCCCCTTCTGCTTCTTGACATATCGTCTCACGATAGCTCACTCGTGGTTTACCAACTCTTGAATGTACAGCATAATCCCGTATTATCCTTTTTATAAGGACTTCAAGATGTAACTCACCCATTCCGGAGATTATGGTCTCTCCAGTCTCCTCATTAAAATTGCATGTAAAGGTAGGGTCTTCTTCTTCAAGCATCTTTAAGACAGATAGAAGTTTTCCTTCATCTGCCTTTGTTTTTGGTTCTATAGATACTGATATTACGGGTTGGGCAAATGTAGGACTTTCCAAAAGTATGGGGTGTTCTTTTGCACAGAGTGTGTGGCCGGTTTTTATCTCCTTTGGCCCGACAATACTACATATATCACCCACGCTCGCTTCTTCAACCTCCTCTCTCTTATTGGCATACATAACGAATATACGAGTAATTCTCTCTTTTATGTTGGTGTTGGCGTTGAGCGCTACGGACCCTTTTTTTATCTTTCCTGAATATATACGGATATAAGATAGCTTTCCAAATGGGTCTTGGACTATCTTAAAGATGAGTGCAGAAAATGGCTCGCTTGATAGTGGTCTTCTTTCTATCTGTTTTCCATCAGGGGCCTGACCCTTTATTGGTGGGGGATCAAGAGGGGAAGGTAGAAAGTCAACTATCCCGTCGAGCAGAGGCTGTATCCCAATGTTTTTTAGCGATGCGCCAAAAAAGGTGGGATAATAGTGATTTGCAATAGTGCCTTCCCTTATTGCTGATACAAGTTCCTGAGAGGATGGTTCTTTTCCATCAAGAAATATCTCGGCAATATGGTCGTTGTACAGAGAAACCATTTCCAGAAGTTTTTCCCTCTCCTCTCTTGCCCGTCTCTTTATATCAGGTGGTAT
>Ga0210051_1000155_pt1 | contig 53930 bp, 63 predicted proteins | sample CryGey092014_all_FD_185464 | JGI IMG/M metagenome (GOLD analysis project Ga0210051, IMG submission 185464) | Groundwater microbial communities from aquifer - Crystal Geyser CG23_combo_of_CG06-09_8/20/14_all (SPAdes) (version 2) | ecosystem: Environmental > Aquatic > Deep subsurface > Groundwater...
ACCTAAAGTCATTATCACAGTCGCCGCAGTTGCAAATAGCATGACTATGCAGAGCACTGCAACTCCGGGAACCGTGATTTCATTATCTCTCAATAATCTATATGTCCTAGTAAGCCCTGATGGAATCGCCACTATGATACCGGCGGAAATCAAAATGGAAATTCCGTTTCCGACTCCTTGCTCAGTTATCTGCTCTCCGACCCACATGATGAATGCCGTCCCGGTTGCCAAAGAAAGAACTGTCACTAAGAAAAATCTCACTCCGGGATTTGGTATTACATTGTAAGACGCGCCTTCCTGAATCATATACCAAGTGAGCCCTGAACCCTGTATCGCCGCAAGAACGACGGTTAGATATCTGGTCCACTTCGTAATTATCATTCTTCCGGATTCGCCCTCTTTTGCAATCTTTCCCAGGGAATCGGGAAAAGCTACTGTCAGTAATTGTAAAATAATCGATGCGTTGATATACGGCATTATTCCTAATGCAAAAAGTGAAAAATTCTGAAATGCTCCGCCCGAAAACATATCAAGCATTCCAAAAATTCCGCCGCCGCCGCCGCGCCCCCAAAATGCCCGCAAACCATCCACTGAGACGCCTGGGACAGGTATATGAGAGCCAACTCTGAAGATCAAAAGCATCACTGCAGTAAAAAATATGCGACGACGCAATTCAGGAATCTTGATTGTATTACTTAATGCATCCTGAATCATTTTATCTCTCCCGCTCTAATGACACTGTCAACCGATTATCTCGGTTTTTCCGCCGGCATTTTCAATTGCACTCTTTGCAGAAGCTGAAAATGCATTTGCTTTTACAGTCAACTTTTTTGATAACTTCCCTGAAGCAAGAATTTTAACCGGCAACTTTCCTTTTATCAAACCCGCCGTCTTCAACTCAGAAGGCGTTACTGTGGAGCCGTCATCAAATCTGTCAAGCCCGCTCAAATTTATTACTGCATACTCAACTCTAAACGGAGATACAAAACCTGATTTAGGTGTTCTTCTTGCAATTGGCATCTGGCCGCCTTCAAAACCTGGAGAAAACTTTGAGCCCGATCGTGCTCCATAGCCATTATAGCCTCGGCCTGAAGTCTTGCCTAAGCCGCTTCCTATTCCGCGGCCGACACGAACTCTACTACGCTTTGAACCGCGATTAGGAGATAAGTCAGAGATAGTAACGCACTTTTTCATTTTGCTTTTAGCTCCTCAATGGCTTTGTTGCGAATTTGAGCAACCTGCTCCCGAGTCCTTATAGAGAGTAACGCTTCAAGAGTTGCCCTCGCAATATTCAATTTTGAATCAGAACCCAAAGACTTCGAAAGCAAATTCTGAATTCCTGCACATTCCGCAATTGACCTTATTACTCCGCCTGCTATAACTCCTGTTCCTTCCGAAGCAGGCTTCAAAAGTACCTTTGCCCCTTTAAATTTAGTTAAAACTTCGTGAGGAATAGTAGTCCCTTTTCGCGAAATTGTAACCATATTACGTCTGGCATCTAATAGAGCCTTTTGAATAGCACTCAATACTTCATTCGATTTTCCAAATCCCAAACCTATAGTTCCTTTGCCGTCGCCTATCGCCACAAGAGCTCGAAGCGAAAAACGTCTACCGCCCTTAACAACTTTAGCGACTCGAGCAATATCTATTACCTTCTCTATAAACTCAGGGCCTTCCTTCTTCTGCCGTTGCATTCCTCGTCCAGCCATCTAAAACTCCAATCCTCCCTCGCGAGCTCCATCGGCAACAGCTTTCACTCTGCCGTGATACATTCTTCCGCCTCTATCAAAAACTACTTTCTTTATTCCTTTTTCAACCGCTAAAGCCGCAATTTGTTTTCCAATACTTTTTGCTCGCTCAGTCTTGGTCTTGCCTTCAACGTTCTTTGAAGTGGTAGTGACATGAGCTATCAGCTTTCCGGATGCATCATCGATAATCTGAACATGCATATGCTTCACAGTTCTTGCTACAGAAAGTCTCGGCCGAGCGGATGTTCCGACTACTTTCTTTCGAATTCTCTTTCTGCGCCGAGCCTGCCGCGCTCTCTTATTTTCAGCTTCTCTTATTATCATTTGCCAGCCGCCTTTCCGGCCTTTCTTCTAATATGTTCAAACTCATAGCGAACGCCTTTGCCTTTGTATGGCTCAGGCTTTCTGAACGCTCTTAATTCCATGGCCGTTTGTCCAACTTTTTCAATCTCGATTCCTGAAATAACTATTTTAGTCTGCTCAGGAGTTTCAACTTTTATTCCATTCGGAATTTTATATCTTTTTGGCTCGGCAAAACCTAAATTCAATACTACTTCATTCTTTTCAACCGAAGCTCTATATCCGACACCTTCAATCAAAAGAGTCTTCTGATATCCTTCTGTAACTCCTTTAATCATATTTGCTATATGAGCGCGCATAGTTCCGTAATTCATTTTTGCTTGAGGCGTCTCATTTGTTTTTTCGACAATAACTTTATTATCCTCAATCTTGGCCAACGTACCAAACAGTATCCCGTGCTCTAAACTGCCTTTAGAACCCTTTACTTTAACAGTAGAGCCGTCAATTGTCACAGTAACACCTTTCGGTATTTGAACCGGTATCTTTCCTATTCGAGACATCTTACCAAACCTCGCAAAGAATCTCGCCGCCGACATGAGCGCGACGAGCTTGACGATCCGTCAGCAATCCTTGAGAAGTGGAGATAATTCGAGTTCCTATTCCGCCCAATAAAGGTTTTATTTCGTCCGCATCTACATATACTCTTCTCGACGGTTTTGATACGCGCCTCATTATTCTGAATACTGACTTATGACCGGCATCGTATTTCAATGTTATCTTCAATATTAATTGCGGTTGGTCTTTTATTGCTTTAACACTTGAAATATATCCTTCGTCTCTCAATAATTCAGCAAGGCTTTGTAAAAGCTTTGACGACTTAATCTCAACTGAATCCAATCGAGCTTTGGAAGCATTTCGTATCCTTGTAAGAAAATCTCCTATTACATCATGAATAGCCATCTAATTTGCCTCCTTCACCATGAAGCCTTGACAACGCCGGGAATTTCTCCCTCGTGCGCTCGTTGTCTGAAACATATTCGGCACATTTGGAAGCGGCGCAAATATCCTCTAGGGCGGCCGCAGATCGGACACCTATTGTGCTGTCTCACATTAAACTTTGGTTTGCTCATCGCCTTTATTCTGTGGCTTAATCTTGCCATCGTTTATCTTTCTCCCTCAAATGTCATAAGTTTCCTCCGTTACTTCTTTCTAAAATGCAATCCAAGTCTGGATAAAAGCTCCTTAGCTTCTTCATCCTTCTTCGCTGTTGTAACAAATGTAATATCCATTCCTCGAATCTTGTCTACCGAATCAAAATTGATTTCAGGAAATATGATCTGCTCTTTGATACCTATCGTCATATTTCCTTTTCCGTCAAATCCTGTAGCAGGTAACCCTCTGAAGTCTCGAACACGAGGCAAAGCAATGTTGGCGAATCTATCAAAAAATTCGTACATCCTTGCTCCACGTAATGTCACCTTCGTTCCAATCGGCATACCTTTCCTCAGCTTGAAATTTGCCTCGGCTTGCTTTGCTCTCGTCAATTGAGGCTGTTGACCCGTAATCGCTCTTAAATCTTCAACCGCCTTATCCATCGCCTTTGAATCTAAAGCCGCAGCGCCAACACCCATGTTGATAACTATCTTAACAAGCTTCGGCACTTCCATAATTGAACTAAGCTTCAGATCTTCTTTCAAAGCAGGACGAATTTCATTCAAATACTTTTCATATATTCTAGGTCTGTTCACTGCTCTACTACCTTTCCTGATCGCTTAGATACCCTGACTTTCTGTCCGCCTTGTTCAATAAATTTTATTCGGCATGGCTTCTTGTCATCAGGATCTATCGCAGAAACCTTTGAAATAGGCAAGCCTGATTCTTTTTCCAAAATTCCGCCTTGAGGATTCTGACGATTAGGCCGAGTAGCTCTCTTAACTATATTCACACCCTCAACTAATACTTTTCCTTCTTTCAAATCTATTCCTAATATCTTGCCTTGTTTTCCTTTGCTCTTTCCTGAAAGAACAACTACTGTCATTCCTTTTTTAATCTTGCACGCCATCACAGCACCTCTGGTGCAAGAGAAATAATTTTCATGAAATTTTTATCTCTTAATTCTCTTGCAACCGGTCCGAATATTCTCGTTCCTCGCGGCTCACGTTCTTTCGTTATGATTACAGCAGCATTGTCGTCGAATCTGATGTAGGAGCCATCTGCCCTTCTCAACGCACGCACAGTTCGAACAATCACTGCAAAAACAACTTCTCCTTTTTTTACTTGTCCCTCGGGAATAGCAACCTTGACTGTAGCAACTACTATGTCTCCAATTCCACTATATCTGCGGTTTGAACCTGCAAGAGTTCTTATGACAAGAACCTCCTTGGCTCCGGAATTGTCGGCAACTACAAGCCGAGACTCATTCTGAATCATTGCTGAACCTCCACACCTGAATCAAGTAACTTCGCACGCTCAATTACTTCTACAAGTCTCCAGCGCTTGCTTTTTGACAAGGGACGGCATTCAACTACCCGAACTTTGTCTCCAACTTTTGCCGAATTCTTTTCATCATGCGCCATTATTTTCTTTGTCACTTTTAACTGCTTCTTATACAGCTTGTCTAGTCTTGTTCTCGTAATATCCACTACTATTGTCTTTTCCATAGCATTAGATCGAACTGTGCCTATAAGCTCTTTACGTTGCCCGACTTCTTTATTCATTTTTTTACCTTCTCCCTGAGAATAGTTAAAATTCGAGCTTTATCCTTTTTCAATTCTCTTAACCTAGCAGGCTTATCCAATTTTGAGACAGCTTTCTGAAATCTGAGATTCATTAGCTCTTGCTCCTTTTCTTCTAGCATAAGATGAAGCTCTTTTTCAGTCTTCTGGCGGATGTCTACGGTCTTGACTTTATCAGCTCTAGCCATCACCATTCCTCCCGCTTTATTATTTTTGTCTTCAAAGGCAGCTTATCCCGAGCCATTTCGAGCGCCTTCATTGCGAGAGTTTCATCTACGCCGCCTATCTCGAATAATATTCTGCCCGGTTTAATTACTGCAACCCATCCTTCAGGATTTCCTTTTCCAGAACCCATTCTAGTTTCAGCCGGTTTTCTGGTGTACGGCTTATCCGGAAATATTCGAATCCATACACGGCCGCCGCGCTTGATCTGATGCGTCATTGCTATTCTTGCGGCTTCTATGCATCTGTTCATAAGCCATGCCGGCTCAAGAGCCATCACTCCGTAATCGCCAAACGAAATCTTGGTTCCACGGCATTCAGTGCCCTTCATCCTTCCGCGTTGGGCCTTTCTATATTTGACCCGCTTTGGCATCAACATAATTACTTTTCCTCCGAAATCGGAACAAAATCAAATGACTTTGCGCTTTCCTGAACTCGGCCGGAAACTAATTCTTTGCCTTTCGGTAATATCTCTTTCGTAAATATCCACACTTTTACGCCAAGAGCTCCGTATGTAGTAAAGACATGTGTGAAACCGTAATCAATATCCGCTCGTAAAGTATGAAGCGGAACTCTTCCGTCTCTCAACCATTCAGATCGAGCGATTTCCGCACCGCCCAATCTGCCGGATACGTGAATCTTAATTCCCTGAACTCCGGCGCGCCGAGCATCTGAAATCGACTTGCGTATTGCTCTTCTAAATGCAACTCTCTTCAATAACTGCTGACCAACACCCTCAGCGACCAATTGAGCATCTGCCAACGGATTTTTTATCTCATGAATCGATATGTCGATTTCATTAGAAGTCATAGACTGAAGTTTTTTTCTGAGAGCATTCACATCGCCGCCCTTGCGTCCAATAACAATTCCGGGCTTTGCAGTGTGAATGATTATTCTCACTTTCTGAGGATATCTCTCGATCTCTACCTTCGATACACTTGCGTGGGATAGATAAGTCTTAACAAATTGCCTTAGTTTAATATCTTCATGAAGATATTGCTGATATTTGCCTTTCGGAGCGTACCAACGCCCCAACCAGGGTTTTATTATTCCAAGCCTTAGGCCTATTGGATGTATCTTCTGCCCCACTTATTTTCTCCTCCTCTGCTTCTCTTTTGGTTGCCCGTCTGAAAGCACCGCAGTAATATGCGTTGTGCGCCTCCGTATCTTTCCTGCTCGCCCCATCGACATTGGACGAAATCTCTTGATAATCGGGCCCCCGTCAATCTTCAATTCGCTGACGACAAATAGATCGGGATTAACTCGCAGATTTTTCTGCTTGTCCATCTCGACCGCATTTGCACGAGCTGATTCAATAACCTCCGATAAAACTATGGCTCCCGCTTTGGGAGTTCCCTTCAATATCTTTAATGCATCCAGAACATTGCGGCCCCTGACTAAATCCGCAACTAATCGAACTCGACGTGTAGATATTCTCCTATAGCGTGCTGTGGCAGTGAAATTCATAATTGTTCCCCTCTCACTTCACATCAGACCGCTTGTCAGGCTCAACAACTTGTCTGACACCGTGAGCTCTGAATATCCGAGTCTGCGAAAATTCTCCGAGCTTATGCCCAACCATATTTTCAGTGACATATACGCTCTGAAAATTTTTTCCGCTATGAACTGCAAAAGTAAACCCGACAAATTCCGGTGGAATCGTAGAACGCCTCGACCATGTCTTTATAATCGTTTTGTTCTTAATATCCATGGCCGTAACCTTCTTCAATAAATTTGAATCAACGTAAGGTCCCTTTTTAATCGAACGCGCCATGCTACTTCCTCCGCTTCACAATATACTGACTTGATGCCTTCTTCTTATGCCTGGTCTTGTATCCCTTTGTCGGTTTGCCCCAAGGCGTAACCGGATGAGGATTGCCTTGCGGAGATTTTCCTTCTCCGCCGCCATGAGGATGATCAACAGGATTCTGTACGACGCCTCGAACCTTAGGCTGTCGTCCCATCCAACGAGTTCTTCCAGCTTTTCCAATAACTACATTCTCATGCTCTTCGTTGCCGACTGATCCTACTACCGCTCTGCATTTGTCCGACACCTTCCTCAATTCTCCTGAAGGAAGCTGAATCGTCGTAAATCCGGATTCCCTTGCAACTATCTGAACAAACGTTCCTGCAGAACGAGCTAATACAGCTCCTCTGCCAGCTGACAGTTCTATAGCATGTACTGTCTCTCCAACAGGTATTGACGCCAATGGTAAACAATTGCCATTTTTTACTGGAGCATCTATGCCGGACTGCACAGCGTCTCCTTGCTTCAAACCCTTCGGAGCAAGAATGTATCTGCGTTCACCATCGGCATATTTAATTAAAGCAATTCTTGCTGAACGATTAGGATCATATTCAAGAGTTTCAACAATTCCTTTAATGCCGTCTTTATCCCGCTTGAAATCGATTTCGCGGTACAATCTCTTGTGGCCTGCACCGCGCCGCCGCATTGTCATTCTTCCTAAATTATTTCTGCCATCAATTCTTTTCTTGCCGCGGGTGAGGCTCTTCTTCGGACGTACTTTATCTAAATCCGAAAAGTCCTCTACTGTCATGTTTCGTCGACCCGGCGTAACCGGATTGAATTTCTTCAATGCCATCTCTTAGCTCCTCATATCCCATCAAAGAAAGGTATTTTGTAATCCGGCAAAAGTCTTACCATAGCGCGCTTCGTCTCGGCTGTATAGCCTCCGCGCATGCGGCGCCTTCGGAATTTGCCGCATTTTGTCATGGTTCGCACTTCTGCAACCTTTACCTCAAACGCCGTTTCTACTGCTGACTTGATCTCCGCTTTTGTTGAACTCTTATCGACTTCAAATGAATACAGCCTTCCTTTGATTTCATCTTTCCAACCTTCTCGAGCTTTCTCGGTCACAATCGGAGCTTTAATAACTTTAAATGACTTTGTTCTCATCTTTTTTCCTCCGATATTGTATTGCCGAGAGCTTCTATAGCCGCAGGTGTGAATACAACAAAATCGGATACTAGCAAAGTTTTAGTGCTTATATTCTGTACATTTCTGTGCGAAGCATTGCTGATATTATTCACCGACTTCACGAGAATCTTTTCTTCCGGAGTATGAATAAATACCGGCTTTTTGATTCCTTCAAAATGTTTTAAGAAAGAAACTAATTTCTGAGTTTTAGGTTCATCTAGTCCCATTGTATCAAGCCCGATTACTCGTTCTTCACCGAATCTTATGGAAAGAGCTCCTGCCAATGCCTGCTTCTTCTCTTTACGATTAAGTTTTATTGTATAGTCACGGGGATGCGGTCCAAAAACAGTGCCGCCCTTTCGCCAGATTGGTGAACGAGTTGAGCCGTGTCGCGCTCTTCCTGTTCCTTTCTGCTTCCATGGTTTCTTTCCGCCGCCTGAAACATCAGTGCGCGTCTTTGTATCCGCTGTTCCAACTCGAGCGTTGGCTTCCTCGGCTCTAATTACTTCATGAAGAAGGTGCTTCGAAACACTGGACTCGAAGAGATATGCGGGAACTTCTATAGAACTCTTTTCTGCTCCATCGAGTCCATATATCTTTATCTCAGCCATTGCTTACCCTCCGCTTTATCGTCAGAAGGGAACCGCGAGCGCCCGGAACTGCTCCTCGAATCAATAATAAATTCTTTGAGTCGTCAACAACTACAACTGACAGATTCTGCACTGTCACTCGCTTCCCACCCATTCTTCCCGGCATCTTCATGTTCGGTAAAACTCTCGATGGATCCGCTGATGCTCCTATCGAACCGGGTCGACGATGAAAATTCGAACCGTGAGTTTCTACGCCGCCTACAAAATTGTGGCGCCGAATTACTCCCTGAAAACCTTTTCCCTTCGAAATTCCAATTACGTCAACATATTCGCCCGGCTTAAATATTGAGGCTTTTATCTCTTGACCAATATTGTATGACTCTACTTCTTCGGTCTTTACCTCTTTGATAATTCTCTTCGGCGAAACGTCTTCGCTATACTGTCCTTTCTCAGGCTTAGTAGTTCTCTTGTTCTTCTTCTCTCCAAAACCCAAACTGACGGCATTGTAGCCGTCTCGGGCTAGAGATCTCTTTCCTACAACAACGCAAGGTCCCGCTTCAACAACAGTGACCGGAACAACCTGTCCACTTTCATTGTATATCTGTGTCATTCCAACCTTACGCCCAATTAGCTCATTTATCATCATTCTAATCCTCAGAGTTTAATCTCCACGTCAACACCAGCTGGCAGATCTAACTTCATCAGAGCATTTATTGTCTCTGCAGTTGGATCTACAACATCCATTAAACGCTTATGCGTTTTGATTTCGAATTGTTCCCTCGACTTCTTGTCTACGTGGGGAGACCTATTGACAGTAAACCTTTCTATTTTCGTGGGCAACGGAATGGGACCAACTATGCGAGCATTCGTACGCTTTGCTGTCTGCACAATATTCAACGCTGATTCATCAAGCAATTTGGCATCGTAAGCCCTAAGCCTAATTCTTATTTTGTTTGCTGTCATAGCGAACGTCCTCTACTCTCTTCCATTTCCGAAGTCATCTTCCTCACTCAATCACTCAATAATCTTTGTGATAACGCCTGCGCCTACCGTTCTTCCACCTTCTCTAATAGCAAATCGAAGTTGCTCTTCCATCGCTATCGGAGTTATCAATTCGGCTACGATTTGACAATTGTCTCCGGGCATGATCATCTCAACACCCTCGGCAAGGTTCAATGAACCTGTTACGTCTGTTGTTCTAAAATAAAATTGCGGACGATATCCATTGAAAAACGGAGTGTGTCTTCCGCCTTCTTCCTTAGTCAATACGTAAACTTCTGCACTGAACTTCTTGTGAGGCGTAGTAGTTCCAGGTTTTGCTAAAACCATTCCGCGTTCAATGTCCGTTCTGTCAATGCCGCGCAGCAGCGTTCCAATATTATCTCCTGCACGTCCTTCGTCTAACAGCTTACGGAACATCTCGACGCCGGTAACAATACTTTTGCGAGTATCTCGAAATCCGATGATCTCGACTTCGTCTCCAACTTTAACAATTCCGCGCTCGACACGGCCAGTCACTACTGTGCCGCGGCCCGTAATTGTAAATACATCCTCAATAGGCATCAAGAATGGTCTGTCAACTTCTCGAACAGGTTCAGGAATGTAAGAGTCTAAAGCTTCCAACAGTTTCTCAATCGATTGAACTCCTAGAGGATCTGTTGTATCGCCCTGCAAAACTTTTATCGCTGAGCCGCGAATAAACGGTACTTCATCGCCCGGGAACTTATATTTTGAAAGAAGTTCTCGCACTTCAAGTTCAACTAAGTCTAACAACTCAGGGTCTTCCATTAAATCGCACTTATTCAAATAAACTACAATATTCGGAACTCCTACCTGACGCGCAAGCAGAATGTGTTCACGAGTCTGAGGCATTGGACCATCAGCGGCGGAAACGACAAGAATTGCTCCGTCCATCTGTGCCGCGCCGGTTATCATGTTCTTGACGTAATCTGCATGTCCGGGGCAGTCAACGTGAGCATAGTGCCTGTTAGCGCTCTGATACTCGACGTGAGATGTCGCAATCGTGAGAATCTTCGTTTCGTCGCGGCGGCCTTGCTTCTCCGATGCCTTCGCAACTTGATCATAACTTATATACGTGGCCAGTCCTTTATCGGACATAACCTTTGTAATAGCCGCAGTAAGAGTCGTCTTACCGTGATCAACGTGACCGATCGTGCCTACATTTACATGAGGCTTCGTCCGTTCAAATTTAGCCTTAGCCATTTATGACCCTCCTATCCAATCCAATGGATTTAGTCTTCAAAATAAAATTACTTACTAACATTTTTCTAATTTCCTTTAGCCTTCGTTACTATCTGTTCCGCAATTGCCGCGGGCACCGGCGAATAATACGCAAATTCCATCGAGTAACTCGCTCTGCCCTGAGAAAATGATCTCAGGTCAGTAGCATATCCGAACATTGAGGCAAGAGGAACTTTTGCTTTGACTACTCGAAATCCCTTTCGCTCTTCCATCGCCTCTATCTGCCCTCGCCTCGAATTTAAATTTCCTATAACATCTCCTAGATATGCTTCGGGTAAAACAACTTCTACTGACATTATTGGTTCCAACAACTGTGGAGCACCTTTTGACATAGCATCTTTGAATGCCATCGAAGCCGCTATTTTGAATGCCAGCTCCGATGAATCTACTTCGTGATATGTGCCGTCTAAAAGCGTCACGGAAATATCTACAACCGGATATCCTACAAGAACTCCGCTGTCTAATGCTTCCCTGACTCCGCGCTCAACTGACGGAATATACTCTTTAGGTATCGAGCCTCCAATAATTTTGTTGACAAATATAAATCCTTCACCCCGATTCTGCGGCGCAACCGTAATCTTGACATGCCCATATTGGCCCCTGCCGCCGGTTTGCCGAATGTATTTGCCTTCTGCCATCGCTGTCTTAGTTATTGTTTCACGATATGCAACCTGAGGTCTCCCAACATTCGCTTTAACATTGAACTCTCTCTGCATTCTATCAACAATAATTTCTAAATGAAGTTCGCCCATTCCGGATATTATTGTTTGTCCCGTCTCAATATCTGTCTTCATTCTGAATGTCGGATCTTCATCCAATAGCTTCTGAATTGCATTTGAAAGCCTTTCTTCATCCTCTGAAGTTTTAGGTTCAATCGCAACTGAAAGTACAGGTTCAGGAAATTTTATTCTTTCTAGCACAATAGGATGGGAAACATCACAAATAGTGTCTCCGGTTTTCGTCTGCTTCAAGCCTACTACTGCCGCAATATCGCCGGCTTCTACATTATCAATCTCTTCCCGTTTGTTGGCATGCATCCGCAATAATCTTCCTACTCTATCTTTGCGCCCTAATCGCGGATTGTATACCGTTGACCCTGCTTCGCATTTGCCTGAATATACTCTGAAATATGTCAAAGACCCTACAAATGGATCCGTCGCAATCTTGAATGCCAATGCTGTAAACGGTTCGTCCGATGTCGGTTTTCTTTCAAGTGTTTTAGTTTCATCGCTTAAGTCTTTTCCCATAACCGGAGGTAAATCCACCGGTGATGGCAAATAGCGCACAATACCGTCTAATAGCGGTTGAACGCCCTTCTTCTTAAATGCAGCTCCGCAAAAAACAGGAGTTATTTCGCCCGCCAGAGTGCCGCATCTTATTGCCTTATCAATCATTTTTCGGTCGATTGGTTTATCTTCAAGATATGCATGTATGAGTTCATCATCAAATTCGGAAACACATTCTAACAATTGTTTTCTATAAATAGTCGCAGAATCCTTCAGTGAATCCGGTATCTCTGATTTAACAAATTCACTGCCCTGTGCAGAGTCCGACCCAAAGTCTGACCATTTTAATGCTTCCATGTCGATAAGATCGATAATGCCTTCAAAATGATCCTCTGCTCCAATAGGTATCGTCACAACTGCAGGGTTCGCGCTCAATCTCTCACGAATCATTGCGACACACCTCTCGAAATTCGCTCCGACTCGGTCCATCTTGTTCACAAAACATATACGAGGCACATTGTATCGGTCTGCTTGCCGCCAAACCGTCTCCGACTGAGGTTCTACGCCCTCTACTCCGTCGAAAACCGCTATGGCTCCGTCCAATACTCTCATCGATCGCTCCACTTCTACAGTGAAATCGACATGTCCCGGAGTATCTATGATATTGATTCGATGAACATCCGGTAAACTCATCTCCCCATTCTGACCGGTTATTGACCAGAAACAAGTTGTAGCCGCAGAAGTTATTGTGATGCCGCGTTCTCTCTCCTGGTCCATCCAGTCCATCTCTGTATTGCCGTTGTGAACTTCTCCCATCTTGTAGGTCTTGCCCGTATAGAACAATATCCGTTCCGTCAATGTCGTCTTGCCGGCGTCTATGTGCGCGGCAATACCGATATTGCGAGTACGTGATAATGGGAGCTTCAAATCCGGCATTTGTTTTCATCCTCACCACTTGTAATGGGCAAATGCTTTGTTTGCTTCTGCCATCTTGTGAGTATCTTCTTTACGTTTGATGGCACCGCCTTGATTATTCGACGCCTCAAGCAATTCCTCAGCTAAACTCTTGCTGAATGCCTTTCCTTTTTTTGAACGAGCAAATTCGATTATCCATCTGATAGCCAATGCTGTCTTTCGTTCAGGCCTTACTTCAATAGGCACTTGATAATTTGCGCCGCCGACACGGCGAGATCGAGTTTCAATCACTGGTTTCACATTTTCAATTGCTTGTCTGAATACCTGTAGCGGAGCCGCAGGGCCTTTCTTTGAAAGTTCTTCCATTGCACTGTAAAAATGTGACAATGCTGTCGACTTTTTTCCGTCTCTCATCATTCCGTTGACAAACTTCGAAACAAGTCTCGATTGATATATTGGATCTGGCGCCGCTTCTCTTCGGCGTGCTACTTTTCTGCGTGGCATTACGACGTCGCTCCTTCCTTCTTTGGTCTCTTCGCTCCATACTTTGAGCGGCTTTTATTCCGTTTTTCCACACCGGCTGAGTCTAATGACCCTCTTACAACATGATACTTTACTCCAGGCAGGTCTTTGACACGCCCGCCTCTTACCAGCACAACTGAGTGTTCTTGCAAATTGTGCCCGATGCCGGGTATATACGCCGTAACCTCTACTCCTGATGTCAACCGCACACGAGCAACTTTGCGTAATGCCGAATTCGGTTTCTTCGGCGTTACGGTATATACGCGCGTGCAAACACCACGGCGCTGAGGACAACCTTTCAGAGCCGGAGCATTCGATTTCGAATGCGGCTTCTCGCGCCGCTTCTCGACTAGCTGTTTAATTGTAGGCAATGTCATGCCTCCTAAATCTTTTTTAGTCTCGTGCCTAAATCCGAATCCCTAAATCCGAATCCCTAAGTCCGAATCCCTAAGTCCGAATCCCTAAGTCCGAATCCCTAAATCCGAATCCCTAAGTCCGAATCCCTAAGTCCGAATCCCTAAGTCCGAATCCCTAAGTCCGAATCCCTAAGTCCGAATCATAGTTACTATCCGCAACAAAACTCGGGCTGCGTCGTCTAAATTTCGGCGACACACCCCGAGCTCTGTCAGTAAAACTCAACGAGGAAGAAGTTTGAATTCAATATTCAAAGCTTCTATCGCGTTTCTTATGCACAGCGCTCAGAGTATATCGACTCCGGGCAACGGCAAATAACTTTATTCATATTTAATTACATGTCAACTATTTTTTATATTTTTTTTATACTCCAATCTCCCAAACAGGAATTCTAATTCTCTTTCGGAAAGTTTCCCCCGGCAAAAGTTTTTCTTTTCTAATGGGCTTTGTCGCACGTGAGCTATCTGTCTTGCGTTTTAAGTATAGAGAAGTGCCGGCAGATACTACGTGTTTTCCGTAACGCTCGCTCATCTTTGTTATTTCTTCGTATAAACATTCCAACTCTTCTGTACGCTCTTCGTTGTCAAATAATGAATATTGCTTCTCTTTTATCTCTCTCATTTTTTCTAAAGCTATCCCTGTTGCTCGATATAATTTTGTTGAATCAAAAATTGCTTCGAAGCTCCGACGCAATTCTTTGATGAACTCTATTGGACTGTTTGTTGGAGTAAATAACTCAATTTTAAATGATGTATGACTGAAATCATTTAGACGTAAAAATAAAATCAGTCTTTTTGAGATTAATCTGTGTCTTTGAGCCTTTATGCAGGCAGATTCAAGGTTTCTCACCGCTTGAGCAAAAATAAATTCACGGTTGCTTGAAGGCGGAGTAAATGTCTTTGATTTAATTATTGAATATCTCTTCGATGGCAAATCTTCCACCTTATAAACCATCTCGCCCTTAATCTCTCTCCATAATTCTAACCCGATTTTTCCCGTATACCTTTTAACAGCTTCTTCACTCAGCTTTGAAAAATCACCGGCAGTCCGAACGCCAAACTTTTCTAACAGCTCGACGGTTTTTGGCCCGATGCCGCAAATTTTTCCAACTTGAATCCTTGAAAGAAATTCCATAAGCCCTGTCTCTTCGATTATTGTTATGCCTCTGGGTTTCTCTAATCCGGAAGCAAGCTTCGCAAGAATTTTAGTGACTGATAAACCAACCGAAACTCCAATCCCCAATCTTTTATTAACAGTCTTCTGAATCTCCTCTGCTATCATACGATAACTCTTTCTGTGTAAACGGCTTACTCCCGTCAGATCAACATAAGCTTCATCAATTGAATATTCCTCTACGCATGGAGAGTATTGCCGCAATATCTCAAAAAGTCTGAACGAATATAAAGAATAGGTTTCATAATCGCTCGGTAAGATTATGCACTCTGGACATATTTTCTTTACATCCCACAAAGCTATACCTCGTGAAATTCCTAATGCCTTTGCTTCATAACTTGCTGCGGATACAATGTTTCTCTCTAATCCTGTCACCAACGGCTTTCCACGATACTCTGGATGCAATGACTGTTCTACCGAAGCAAAAAATGCATCTGCATCTACATGAGCAATCGCTCTCTTCATGATTCCCGAGTTCCTCCGTAATAACGTCTGACGACTCCTGTGACTACTCCTCCTATCCGCAATTCGTTCTTCGGAAGTATGTCCGGATATGAATCATTCGCCGCTCTCAAAATTACTCCATGCTTGGTTCTTATAAAATATTTCAGAGTCCATTCTCCATCCACTTCTGCAACAACTATGTCATTTGATATGGGATCCGCTCCTCGATTAACTATTATGATGTCTCCCGGCATGATCCCTGCGCCTATCATCGAGTCACCTGAAACTTTGACTAAAAATACCGACTCGTTATTTCCGATTAAATACTCCTCTAAAGATATTACATCGCATAACTCATCTTCAGCCGGGCTGGGAAATCCTGCGCTTATTGAACTGTAACATTTAAAACCGGCGAGCAATGAAGTTGAAATAAGTTTCGTTCCATCTCTTCGAATATAACCGGCTTGCTCAATTGCTCGATAAAATCTGGCGCTTGCATTTGGAGATTTAAATCCTAGCAAAACTCCAAGCTCGCGAAATGAAGGTAACTTTCCATTTTTGCGTAAATATCTCTGTAATAATAAAATTCTCTCTTGAGTTATAATTCTTTTTTTCATTCGCATAAGCCTAATTCTAATTTAGTATACGTTCGTATACAATTTATTTTTTCACCTTTATTTAAAAGTAATTTGAAATGAATAGAAAAAGTTATTTGACATTTGAAATGACTCTTTATATTCTCCCTACGCTGTATCGATGAATCTTGCTTTCAAAACAAAAGCAAATCGAACAGCAAAGAGCAAGCCGCGGGTGGAGAATTACACTTGGGGACACAGCTATTATAATGAATTGAATATTGAATTACGATATTGCTACTTTAGCAACACTCACGTTGCATTGAATGAAAAGTGAAGTTCGGGTCCGGACTCACTGTTAGCTTCATCCGCGCCTTGCATTAAAAAATCCTTGAGTCACGTACAATGTTCCTGTTGTATATCTTTCTGAATAAAATTATCATAATTTTATGACTGCTCGGGAATTACAGTGGAAACGATTAATTTCAAAACTAAATAAAATACGAAGCGAAAATAATCCCGCATTAAAAATAAAACTACTCGATTCAATAGCATCAATGCCGTTCCCTAATTTAAATTCAACTAGCTCAAAATGGATTCTGCAGTTGCACGAACTCTTGCTTTTTCTCTATGCATATCCTGATAACGAAAAAATCTTTCTGACAGTTTCCTCTTGTCTCAAAAAGTTACGATCCAAAATTAAAATCAAGTCAAAGCATTTTCTCGATGATTCCGGAATTATTAATACATCGCTCACAAATACATTCGATTTTCCAATTGCAAAATGGCTGGCAGAAAAATATCCGCAAAATGCAGAGATAGCATGGGACTTATTTGAAGATGATGAGCCTCTACAAAATATTGCGCCGATTTTATCCGGAGCTTCAGAGGAACTAGGCATCGATGATGAAAATACAAGTATAAAACAATGGTTCAGTAAAGCTTCCGGAAAGAAAAAAAATTTGACGTTGCTTACACAAAGAATCGCAAAACTAAATGTCGCTCCGAAAATTCGAGACCATCTTTACGATTCAATGAAAATTCCTATTCGATGGAAACTGCTCGACCCGCAGTCTTCTCGAACAAACACTTTTCTGCCGCATGCAAATATTTATTACCACAAAGAGCCTCTGCTAAGAAATATTCCTGATGTACTATCAGAAATAAAGCGTCAGCTTCCTATTTTTTCGCGGCAGATATGTCGTGAAAATAATTCAATCGAATTGCTTGATCTAGCTAAATCAGCTTTGTCGGCAAGGCTTCGCGAAATGTTTCCAATCTCCCACGGTAATCTCAATGATATTAATCTTTACACGCTGGAGCGAGGTTTGTCGATTCTCACAATCGGAATTCTTCCTGAACGCCGGCTTCCTCTGGAAAGTCTTTGGGGATTTCTGTTTTTGAAAAATGGACTGCCTTTAGGTTACGGATGTTTCAGTTCGCTGTTCGGTTGTACTGAGATTGCGGCAAATGTTTTCGATACATTCAGAGGCGGCGAATCAGCATGGATTTATATTCAGCTTCTCAGAGTAATCCGCCATCATACTGAAGCAAAAGCATTATCAATCATGAACTCTCAAATCGGACATAATGATGAAGAGGGAATAAAATCGGGAGCATTTTGGTTTTATTACAAACTTGGTTTTAGACCGATAAACGAAGAGCATCTTAAACTAGTTGAAGCAGAGCGAATGCGAATTAAAAATAATCCTGATTATCGTTCCTCGCCAAATATGCTCCGTAAATTAGCAAAGAAACATCTCCATCTAAAACTTGAAGATTACAATGTTCCTCTGCTCGGAGAAACTCCATACGCAAAGATAGGATTCGCAGTTACTGAACTAATCGCATCTCATTACGACGGCAGTCGTGAGTCAGCAGTCAAAGACGCAAGAAAAGCAATGAGTCGAATTCTGGGTGCAAAGATTTCGAACTCCATTCTGTCAAACGAGTTAATCCTGATAGCATTTCTTGTCAAAGATGAAATAAAAAAATGGAATCGCCAAAATCGTATTGAACTTGTAAGACTCATCAATGCAAAATCATCGTCGAGCGAACAGCTCTACACTATGATTTCAAATCGGCATCTTCGTTGGCAAAAAGCTTTACTGCATTTTATTCAGTCTCATTAATAACTGCACTATATTTAAAAATCTCTTGGAAATTAAAAAAGAAAGGCTCCGCAATTGCGGAGCCCAACCTAGAGTCATAACTGAAAACATTGTTTCATAAAAATGGCTCTATCCAAAAATGCGCTCTAGTTCGAGCGCACCTTTACCTTACCTCTTCTTTGTAGCTTTTTTTGTTGCTTTTTTTGTTGCTTTTTTGGTCGCCTTCTTGGTCGCCTTCTTTTTCGCTGCCACTATGTTCACGCCCCTTTCGTGGGAGATTTCCCTTTTGCCCCTTAGGGCCGGCTGATTATTTTTTTGTCACAGCCTTTTCCTATCTGAAATACTATGAAACTAAAATGAATGTTCAAGTAATATTTTTATTTTTTTTTAATTATTTTCTTCTTCTTCATTCTTATCACATTTGAATGCATTTTTTCCTGCATCCAAAGCGGCTTTAATCTTCTCCTTGCCTGCTTTAAATTCATTCGACACTTTTTTTACCGTAGCATCTGCTTCTTCTCGAATGTCTTGAGTTTTTTTAACTACTTTGTCAGCCGTCTCTTCTGCGTAATATTTTAAACGCCTGCGCATCTCTTCTCCTGAACTTGGTGCGTAGAGAATGCCAAGCACTCCCCCGATTCCCATGCCCAATAGAAATGAAAGCAAAGCATTCGATCCACTAGACTCATTATGCCTGTCGCACATATTTACTGCTCCTCCTTTTCTTCTTTTTTCGATCTTCTAAACAAAATCGAAACCGCACTCTTAACACCGCTCATTATACTGCTAAACCTAATAAATGGTTGTGCAATAAAACGATTATATTTGTCTACAGTCTCTTTTACATCGTCAATCATTCCTACTGCGCTGTCAGTTGCACTTTCAATCCTCGCAGTCTGAATTAAAACTTTCTGAGTAATGTCATCTACATTCGCTGTAATTCTCCGAGCATTATCGAGTATCGGAATAAGTCTGCTTTCTAAATTTCTATATGTCTTCAATGTCATAGTAACTTCGCGCAACGTCTGCACCACATAAACAACAAGAACACAAAAACTTACTGTCAATATTATTAGTAACGACTCTTTCACTCATAACCTCCTTCAACTGTAACCAATATCTTTCGAGCAATGAGTAAATGTCAAGAAGTTAAGTCAAATTTCAATTATTTTTTTTCTTCAAAAATATCTGCTTGAAAAATTTCCAAAGTTGCATTTCCTTCTTCAACATCTCTTCGATCAATGCCTGCCTTCTCTCTTGCACAGTTCATTACAAATTTTTCAGCGCTCCATCCTGTTTCTACCGCCACTTGCGGGAGATAACAGCCGCGCCTTCCTCTATATGAAACTATTATTCCATCGCGGCCAGGCATAACCTCATCTATAGAATTTACGCGGTGCGGAAGAGTCAATATCGAAAGCTCAATTTGGAGCTCTTCGAGCTCATCCGGTGTCACGCGGGGAAATCGCGGATCACGTAATGCCGCCGCCTCTGCCATCTCAGGTATTGCCTTCTTTAATGGCATCTGAGGTTCCAACATTCCAATGCATCCGCGTAAATTACCGAGCTTTTTCAATGTGACAAAACAGCCTCTAAAGTCATTGAGTAAATTAATTTCGGGCGTAAGAGGCATAGGCATATTTTTAACAGCCGACTCCACGCATGCTCGAACGAACTGCATTAATGTCTTTTCTAAATCTGATGAATTTTTCGAATTTGATTTCATCGCTTAAGATTGAATTGCGTTTTCTCCATGCAGTCAATATCCTTCTTTCATGGATGAATTACCAATAGAAAATGTTTTAGCGGAAACAGGAATCAGCAGGCGTAATATCAATTATTGGGTCTCAACTTATTCACTGGAAATTGTCAAAAGAGGTAGAAAAAATTATTTCCCGCGCAAAACCGTTGAACTACTTAAGCTGATCTCGATGCTGTCTAATTTAAATATCTTTTCATCAATTTTTATTCGATGGTTAATCGATATCTATCTCTCACGGAAAATTTCTAATGAAAATGAGTTGAAGCAATTACTTAAAATTAAAAAAATATTTAGTAATGAATTAGAAATTCCTGTGCCAAAAATTCATGAAGAAGAATTCAATGTATTATTAAATGCTGTAGGAACTTCACAAATAAATTTAAAGATTGATGATGCTTTGCTGTAATTAATTGTTCCCTCATCACATATTATTTCGCAATTATTCCCTAATGTTTTAATCTCGAATCCCGTGTTCTCTTTATAGACCGATCATGCACAACACCCAAAATTGTCACAGCAACACATGCTCCTAAAAATGCCGCCAGTATATCTCCTTGAGCATCCCAAGGGTCTCCTTGCATGCCGAGCCATTCTACTCCTTGTGTTGGATAAAATACTGAAATCCAAAGCCATTCTAACACTTCATACATACCGCTGAATGCAACTGCAACGCTTGCCGAAAGAATCGCAAGGAGTTTTCGATTGCGTACTGATTCGGTTCTGACCAAAAGTTCGCGCGTCAAAAGAGCTGGTGTAAGCCCTTGCATAAAATGTCCGACTCGATCAAAATGATTTCGTGAAAGAGCAAAAACATCTCGCATCCAATTAAAGAGAGGCATGTCTGCATAAGTATACTTAGCGCCGCAAGCAAGCACTATGTAATGAACTGCAACTACATAATAAAAGAATTCAGAAAATTGAAATTGTCTACGAGTATAGACAAGAATCACAACACATATCATGCCAATGAATAGTTCAAAAAACCATGTTGCGTAGTCCACTGGAGCTATTGCTGACCAAATTGTAAATGAGAAGACAATCGCGAGCATTAAACGAAATGCACGTGAATTCATTGCACCGCTTGCCGTCCATAAACAAAATGACATTTTATTCAGGATATAAGTCTCAACATTTATTATTCAATTCTGTTCCGACATAGATCATGATTTTATCGTCACTATATCTCAAGCAATAAGCGAATAAATTTTCCATACATATCTCCAACTTCAACGCTCTTTAGTCTTTTTCTATTTTTTCCCCAATCAACAAGCCCGCCGCACCAATGCGGCGTCAAATCCGTCATGCATGCCACCGTTCGTCCAAAACCGTATCCGCTAGCAACAACCAAAGGTACCGGCTTGCCAAAAAATATTTTATTCTTAGCTGCTTTTATCGGTTTAGCATAAACATAAATTTCTGCATCATTGCGCGGAACAGTTTCATTGTAACCGCAAATAATCGGTGCATTCTTCCAATCGAGTTTTACAGGAAAATACTTTTTATAATTCGGATATAGCAAAAGTCCTTGAGCAATGTTCATCCGATCATCTTTTTTTAATAATTTTACAGGCAGAATTTTTTCTAATTGATGTCCGTAATAGCCATTTCCTCTGCCATTAAAACTGTCCCAGCCTCCTATCATTATCAAGCGTGCCCCTGCAGCCGTATTTTTTATGATTAACTTTGCTGTTGAAGATGAAATTTTTTTTGCCGGATAATCGCTTATAATAAGAACATCATAAGAAAAAATAAGTTTCGGAAGCCGCATCGATGACGGCACATGAATTAATTCATGGCCCATTTCTCGCACATTGTCTTTAATGTATTCAGCTGAACCGTTTTCAATTTCTCCAAGTAAAATAATTTTCATGACTTTCTCCTAATTTATGATTTCTCTTGTACTAAATTATCACGCAATTTCGAAATGTATTTTTCTCCGGACATCAGCCCATATTCTTCATCTTCAATGATGGTTGCAGCTAATTCACCATCTCTGAAACGCAAAATTGGATTCTTTCTTTTTTGGCTGCAAGCAAGAGTATCAACCTCGAATATTTTAATCTTCTTTCCATTAATCTCATAATAGGCGCCATAGAAAGGATTGCATGCCCTTACTAGTCGGTTAGCTTCTTCACAACTCATTTCCGAAGATAAAATAAAATCACTGGATTTAACTTTTGGAGCTGTCGGATATTTTCCTTTCGGTTGACAAAAAGTTTTAATTTCTCCTTCGGATAAAAGCCGAATGGTTTCTATTCCTGCTTCCGCACCAAGCTGATTCAAACGTTTCCATAGAGACCCTATGGTATCACTTTTTGAAATTGCTATTCGCCTCTGTAATAATATATCTCCGCAATCAAGTTCTTCACTCAATGAATGAACTGTAATTCCCGTTTCTTTCAATCCGTCTCGAATTGCGTAAAAGTATGGATTGTGCCCTCGATAATTTGGCAGAAGTGATGGATGAATATTCCATCCGCCTCTTCTAGTACTAGAGTATATCCATGATGGAATTTTTTCTTCCCATCCTGCAACAATTACAGAATCAATTTCAGATTCTTTAATTAATGCTGATGTCAGTTCGTCTCGTGAAACTAACGGAATGTTTACTTCGGAAAAATCATTGCTATCCATTCTGACAATAAATAGGGGAAGAATTTCAGCACGCATCGCTTCAGCAATGAAAGCATCCCCCGATCCGGGCAATGCCATGAGAAAATATCTTAACATAGTCTTTATTATTCAATCTATAATTCTCTTTGAGGATAAGGTCAATAGGTTATTCAATCATGCGTAATCTGTATCTATGTACTTTAGTACAATTTCCAAACATATTTGTAAAATAAGTTTTGAAAATTATAGTGTTATATGTGGCACGCATAATGCTTAATAATATTTCAAGGAGGAAAACAATGTTTCGAATTGGAGAAACGGTTATTCATCCGGAGTATGGATTAGGGAAATTCATCATAGTTAAAGGACAGAAAGTTAAAATTGCTGTGGTGGAATTTCCTTTGAGGGGCCAACGGTATTTTACTCTGCCTAGCGAAAATTTAGCAACTCTTGCAGAGATTAGACAGCTTGGCTGGAAACGGTTATTTGGAAAAACTTCTCAAAATATGAGAAGACAAGAGGAGGAATATTAAATGTCTGATGTAAACATAGTTCTTTTGAGTGGAAGATTAGTTGCGGATCCTGAATTACGTTTTACTCCAAAAGGAACGCCAATCACCTCTATTAGGCTCGCATCAAGCCGATTCTATAAAGATAAGGAAAATCCTGAATCTGAATTAAAAAGAAATGACCTTTTCATCACTGCTGAAACCTTCGGCAAATTGGCTGAACGAATTCCTAATTATATTAAAAAAGGGACACCTGTGATTGTCAAAGGAAGGCTTGTGCTAAACGAATGGAAAAGCGGCGACGGAAAAACCAAACAAACGTATCGACTATATGCAGAAGACGTAAACTGGTCAACAGCAGGTAAAACAACTGTATTAAAAAATCAACCCGAATCTGATAAAACCACAACAGTCGAAGAAAACTCTATACCATTTTAGTCGATTCAATAATGAAAAAATTTGTTCAATGTAGAGACGCAAATTTTTGCGTCTCTACACTTTTTTTAACTCCCAAATTACAATTCTGTTGGAACTAATTCTTTCTTCGTTATGTCTTGTTCGATAATTTTAGACTCAGTAACTACCTTTTCGTAATTAGCACCTTCACGATATTTCTTTAAACCAGTTCCAGCAGGTATCAAATGGCCAATTATTACTGCTTCCTTCAAACCTCTAAGTTCATCTCGCTTGCCTAGAGCCGCAGCTTGCGTCAATGCCCATGTCGTTTCCTGGAATGACGCTGCTGAAATAAATGAATCAGAATGCTTTGCCGCCTTAGTAATGCCTAATAAAACTAGGGAATATGTCGCAGGATTCTTACCCAAATTCGTTACCCTTGAGTTTTCTTCACTCAGTCTCAGCCTATCTACCAAATCATCGGTTAAAAATTCTGTATCACCAGGATCGTCAATCCGAACCTTTCTCATCATTTGCCTTACAATGACTTCAATATGTTTGTCGTTAATCTCCACACCCTGCATTCTATAGACGTCTTGAACCTCACTAACTATGTATTGCTGAACTTCAGTTTCAGCTTTAACCTTCAGTAGTTCATGAACATCAACAGGCCCGTCCGTCAAAAGATCTCCAGCCTTAACTTCATCCTGTAATCGAACTGTTATATGCCGATCAGGCGGAATATCAATTTTGTATTCTGAATTGTCAATTCCCTTAATAACACAATAATCTTTACCGCCTTCTTTATCCTTATCGATAGAATGTATCTTGCCATCAACAGGCGTTATGCAAGCCGGAGTCGATTTAGGCTTTCTAATCTCAAAAAGTTCTTCAACACGCGGCAGGCCTCCGGTAATGTCTTTTGTCATTCCTGCTTTTTCAGAAGAGTTTTCTCTAGCGCCTTGCAGGAAATCAGAGAAGTATTTGATGATTAGATCACCCTTTTCAACAGTAACTGCTTCTCTCTGCTTAGACAGCTTTTGCTCAATCTCAGTTATCTCAGAAATGGTCTTCTGAGTAGGCAATATGTATTGCTCTTTAACAAATAGATTGGTCTTTGCATTGAATTCTTTTCGAACACCTCTTAGTTCTTCTAATTTCTTATTCAAAAATACAACGTTCTTCTCATACTCTCTGAAAAGGTCATGCCTCACTACATGGCATTTTGATACCAATTTAATATTTTGCTTTTTAACTTTTGATAGGGATTTCGAACGAGTAGTGCTTGCAGATGGTTTTGTATAGTTTAGATATGCAAGCATTTGTCTGTCGCCTTGCTCAACTACTCTAACAATCAAAACTTTTTGCTTTCCATCTTTAGAAATATATTCTCGTACAATATGCAATGTTCCGCTATTTGAAGATTCAAAATTTTTCGAAATTTTAGTTCCAATCTCGACTTGTTGACCATCTTCCACTAATAACTCGTCATTGGTTCCTATCACATATTCACTGCCCTTCCATATCATCATCAATGCTGTGCCTGATGTTACTTCTTGTTGTGAAGGTTTAATAATTATGTGATCATTTCCTTCTTTTTGTAATGCCGCATTCTCGAATTCAATTCTTCCTGACAATTTCGAAATAATTGGTCTGAATGACGGATTTAAACCTATAATCTCTTTTATTCCGACCTCTGCTCTAACTAAAACACTCGGCTCCATTCCTATAATAGAAGGTGTCTCTATAAGCTTACCTTGTTCAGAAGTTGCTGAAATATTTTCGTCAACTAAAGAAATGAGTTTTATACTTTCCAAGCCCTCGCGTTTCTCTATCTTAACTGTTCCTGCAAATGAAGCATTAAATGATCTTCTGACAAGAGGATCTCCTTTAGATATTTTTTCGCCTTCTGAAACAAGAGGTCTCAAACCTGCAGGAACTTCAATCCTTTTATCTTTCTTGCCTGAGGTCGAAATAATTATTGAATCTTTCTTTACTGATCTGACTTTGCAATCTTCCGGAGCAATAATATCAATTCTCAAAATTTCTTCTTCAGCTTTGACATTTGTTCCGTTCTTAACTGAAATTTCAACCTTCTGATTTGCCTTTAAAGGCTGTTCCTGAATAATGCCTCTCGAACTAGAATATCTTACTGAATTTTTTTGAATAATTTCAGTACGATCTATTCTACGTCCTTTAATGAAGCCTTCTTCAATCACATATATTGTTCCGTCAGACTGCTTCTTAAGCGGAGGAAGAGAAGATATTACACCTGAAAATCTCGCACGCAAATATGTGTCGTCTGCAGATGCAGTTCCGCCAACATGAAATGTTCTTAGAGTCAACTGAGTTCCAGGTTCACCGATCGACTGAGCTGCAATAACACCGACTGCCTCTCCAATCTCCGCTACTCTTCCTGTTGCTAAATCTCTTCCATAGCATTTTTGACAAATACCTTTTAGAGACTGACAAGTCAATACAGACCTGATCTTAATCTCCTCAATTCCAGTTTCTTTGATAAGATCAGCAACTTCATTGTCTATATAAGTTCCTGCTTTGAGAATTACACCTGAAGATGAACTTCTAGGGTCTTCAACGTCTTCCGCTACAAATCGTCCAAGGGTTCTCTGAGACAGCGGATCAGCCCCCTCGTCAGAACTCTTAAATAAAAGTCCTTCTTTTGTTCCGCAATCAAGTTCATTAATTACTACATCTTGTGATACATCTACCAGTCTTCTAGTTAAATATCCTGCATTGGCTGTTTTCAACGCTGTATCAGTCAAGCCCTTTCTTGATCCCGTCGTAGATTGGAAAAATTCTATGACTGACATTCCCTCACGAAAATTTGACTGAATAGGAGTTTCTCTAATTTTTCCAAATGGGTCAGCCATTAGTCCTCTCATGCCGGCAAGCTGTTTAATCTGCGCCTTCGAGCCTCTAGCGCCTGAATCAGCCATAATATAAATCGGATTGAATCCTTCTCTGTCCGCTTCAATCTCATCAAACATGACCTTTGCAACTTCATCAGTTTTGTTTGTCCAAAGATTGATAATCGATGTGTATCGCTCCTGTTCTGTAATAACTCCGCGTTCATATTGAGAGTTAATCTTATCGACATCTTCTTTTGCGCGAGCTAAAAGCTGTTCTTTTGCAGCAGGTACCTTCATATCATCGATACCGATTGAAATTCCGGCTTTTGTCGAATAAGTAAAGCCAAAATTTTTGATCGCGTTAGCAATGCTTGCAGTCGTAGACTCTCCATATCTTCTGAATAATTCATCTATCAATTTGCCTAACAAAGCCTTTGTTATTGTTTTATTAGTCTTTGAAAATTCAAAATCGTCAGGAAAAGCGCTTCGGAAAATTAATCTGCCTGGAGTTGTTTCGACAATACTTCTTTTTATCGTTCCATTTATTCTTTCGTCAATTCGAACCCTGACCTTACCATGCAGATTAAGCTTACCTGTTTCATACGCATACAGACATTCATCTGCATCCGCAAAAAGTTTGCTTAACTGAGAAGCAGATTCGCGCTCTTTTGTTAGATAATATATTCCGAGAACAATATCTTGAGTCGGAGTAATAATTGGCTTTCCTGAAGCCGGAGATAGAATATTTCTATCGGCCATCATCAACAATTTGCATTCCACAATTGCTTCGGAAGAAAGCGGAACATGCACTGCCATCTGGTCTCCGTCAAAATCTGCGTTAAATGCAACGCATACCAAAGGATGCACGCGTATTGCCTTTCCTTCGACTAGCACCGGCTGAAATGCTTGAATGCCAAGTCGATGAAGAGTCGGAGCTCGATTAAGAAGCACAGGATGATCGGCTATTACATCTTCAATAACCTCCCAAACTTCTTTATCTTCACGCTCCACCATCTTCTTCGCGGCTTTGATGTTGGATGCCTTTCCTCTTATTACAAGCTCACGCATAATGAACGGTTTAAACAGCTCAAGAGCCATCTTCTTTGGAAGTCCACACTGATTAAGTTTCAGCTCAGGTCCTACTACGATGACTGATCTTCCTGAATAATCAACGCGTTTGCCAAGAAGATTCTGACGGAATCTGCCCTGCTTTCCTTTCAACATATCGGAAAGAGATTTCAAAACTCTGTTGTTGCTGGCGCCTTTTACAGGTCTGCCTCTTCTGCCATTGTCCAACAATGCATCGACTGATTCCTGAAGCATTCTCTTCTCATTTCGAATAATAATAGATGGAGCTTTCAACTCTATAAGTCTTCTCAATCTGTTGTTGCGATTTAAAACTCGACGATATAAATCATTCAAGTCGGAGGTTGCAAATCTTCCACCATCAAGTTGAACCATCGGTCTCAATTCAGGAGGTATTACAGGAAGACGAGTCATAATCATCCACTCTGGTTTGTTTCCCGACGAAATAAACGCTTCAACAACCGAAAGCTGGCGAATCAGCTGTTTGATGTCCTGCTTCGACTTCATAATCTTCAACTGCTCGCGTATCTCATGCCTCAACTGAGGTAAATCAATATCAACAAGAAGTTCACGAATTGCTTCAGCTCCCATTTGAGCCTTAAATGTGTTGCCATAAGTCGACACTGCATCTTGATACATCTCTTCAGAAAGCAATTGCTTTTTCTTAAGCGGAGTAGAACCGGGATTTGTAACTACAAAGCTCTGAAAATAAAGAACTCTGTCTAAATCCTTAACTCTCATTCCTAGCAAAACTCCCATTTTTGACGGAGTAGCTCTAAAATACCAAATGTGAGATACAGGAGCGACGAGATCAATGTGTCCCATTCTTTCACGACGTACCTTTGAGTGAGTTACTTCAACTTGGCATCTGTCGCAAACTACGCCCTTGTATCGAATTGATTTAAATTTTCCGCAGTAGCATTCCCAATCTTTTGTGGAACCGAAAATTCGTTCGCAAAATAATCCCTCAAGCTCAGGTTTTAGAGTTCGGTAATTAATAGTTTCCGGTTTTTTAACTTCACCGTGAGACCACTCCAGAATTCGCTCTGGAGATGCCATGCGAATTGAGATGGCTGCGAATTCATTAATGTTCCACATATTTTAATACTCCTTCTTTTTTAAGTGCATCGCACCAGGAAGATTCATACCTAAATCCGTCTCATCAGTCTCTTCTAACTCTATTATCTCTCCATCTTCAGATATAACCTGCATATCCAATGCGAGACCTTGCAATTCTTTCACGAGAACGTTGAATGATTCAGGTATACCCGGCGACGGCGAATTTTCACCTTTAACAATTGCTTCGTAAACTTTTGATCTACCGACTACATCGTCTGATTTCACTGTCAGGAATTCCTGAAGAGCATAAGCAGAGCCATAAGCTTCAAGCGCCCAGACCTCCATTTCTCCGAGTCTCTGTCCTCCGAATTGCGCCTTTCCGCCAAGCGGTTGCTGAGTAACAAGCGAATAAGGGCCGGTTGAGCGTGCATGAATTTTGTCATCAACAAGATGATGCAGTTTCAGCATGTACATAACTCCGACTACAACGTCATTTGCAATCTTTTCTCCGGTCTTTCCATCATAAATGGGAACCTTTCCTGATGAAGGTAAACCTGATTCAGCAAGATAAAACTTTATCTCATTTTCGCTTGCTCCATTGAAGACCGGAGTTGCAATATTCAAATCAAGTTTTTCCGCTGCCCAGCCAAAATGTGTCTCCAAAATCTGGCCGATATTCATTCGAGAAGGAACTCCGAGAGGATTCAAAACTATATCCACCGGCGTGCCGTCCTTCAAAAACGGCATGTCTTCTTCTGGAACAACAATCGATACTACACCTTTATTGCCATGCCTGCCCGCCATCTTGTCTCCAACAGTTATCTTTCTCTTATTGGCAACAAGCACTTTGATTTTCATCTCTACACCAGGCCCTAACTCATCCTGCTTTTGGCGTGAAAATATTTTTACGTCAGTAACAACACCTTCAACACCATGAGGCAGTCTTAAACTAGTGTCACGGACATCTCTGGCTTTCTCCCCGAAAATTGAATAAAGCAATTTGTGCTCTGGAGTCAAATCAATTGATCCTTTCGGAGTTATTTTGCCCACAAGAATGTCACCGGATTTAACCCATGACCCTACTTTGATTATTCCATTTTCATCAAGTTGCTCGACTGATTCTTTTGATATATTTGGTATGTCTTTTGTAATAACTTCTTTGCCTATCTTTGTATCTCTAGCTTCAATCTCAAACGATTCTATATGAATAGAAGTGAATACATCATCTTTTACAATTCTGGAAGAGATCACAATTGCATCTTCAAAGTTGTATCCTTCCCAAGACATGAATGCTACAAGAGCATTTCTTCCAAGTGCCAATTCAGCCTTGCTTGTTGAAGGTCCGTCAGCAATGACTTGTCCTTTTTTAACAATATCGCCTTTTCTAACTAGAGGTCTCTGATTTATACACGTACTTTGATTTGAACGATGGAATTTAAATAATGGATATTCTTTTGCAGATATTTTTCCCTTCGGCTTAATCAGAATTCTCGATGAATCAACATACTCAACTGAGCCTTCCTCTTCAGCAATGACCATTGCTCCGGAATCATAAGCGACTATTTTTTCCATCCCTGTTCCGATTCTTGGCGGCTCCGGTTTCAAAAGTGGAACTGCCTGGCGTTGCATGTTTGAACCCATTAATGCTCGATTAGCATCATCGTGCTCAAGAAATGGAATTAGTGCAGTTGAAACGGAAACCACCATCTCAGGAGAAATGTCCATGAACTCTACTTCGCTTGGAGATGCAAAAAAATAATTTGCTCTATTTCGAGCAAAAACTTTACTGTCAACAAATTTTCGCGTCTTAGGATCTATTTCAGAAGAAGCCTGCGCAACTGTATATTTATCTTCCAAATCTGCAGTAAGCCAGTGCACATCATTGGTGATTTTTCCATCTATAACTTTTCTATACGGAGCCTCGATAAATCCATATTCATTTACTCTTGAATAAGTGGCCATTGAAACTATAAGCCCAATATTGGGACCTTCAGGAGTCTCAATAGGGCAAATTCGTCCATAGTGAGTTCTATGAACATCACGAACATCAGATAGAGCGCGCTCTCTTTTTAAACCTCCCGGTCCTAGAGCGGAAAGTCTTCTCTTATGAGTAAGCTCTGAGAGCGGGTTTGTCTGCTCCATGAATTGAGATAATTGAGATGAACCGAAAAATTCTTTAACAATAGCAGTGACCGGTTTAATGTTTATCAATTCTTGAGGAGTCATCGTATCTTCGTCTTGAGTGGTCATTCTCTGAATGATAACCTTCTCCATTCGAGCCAAACCTTGCCTAAACTGATTCTGCAATAACTCACCAACAGTTCTTACACGTCTGTTTGCAAGATGATCCGTGTCATCAGTTTGAGTCTGTTCACGATTGAGCTGTATTAGCTTTGAAATGACTCCGATTATATCTTCAGGTCTAAGATAACGTTCATTTACTTTTCTTAAATCAAACCCCAATTTTTTGTCTAATTGATATCTGCCCACTTCACCCATGTCATATTTCCGCAGATCCTTAGCGAAGAAGAGTTTATTTAATTCCTGCCTGGCTGCGTCAGGAACCATTTGGTCTCCTGGACGCAAAACTTCCATAATCTTCAATATCGCTTCGTCAGCAGTAATATGAACATTGTCTTTCTCTGCAAGCTTATGACGTTCTTCCTCTAGTGTTCGTAATATAGTGACGTCACTGCCTTTTTCCGATATGTCACAAACCTTAATCTGCTTGATGCCTAAAGCCTCTATTCGCGAAATTATATCCTCATTCAATTCAGCGCCGGCTAAAACTACTATTTCACCAGTTTCAGAATCAATGATATCTTCTATTAGAACTGATTTTGTCCATGGATGATCTTTGCCTTCGCCAATAGAACCTGATTTCAATACCTTAGGCTGATAAAAAAGTTTGAGAATATCAGATGTTTTTTCAAATCCTATCGTGCGGAGAAATACTGTGACAGGCAATTTGCGTTTTTTATCAAGCCTTACAGAAAGAACATCTCCTATTTCATACTCCATCTCGATCCATGCACCATGATACGGAATTATTTTAGCCGAATATAATCGTTTTCCGGAAGGGTCGGTTTTACCTTCGTCATGGTCGAAAACAACTCCTGGAGAACGCTGTATTTGATTAACTATTACTCGCTCAGCTCCGTTTAAAATAAATGTTCCTCTTGAAGTCATAAGAGGAATGTCTCCCATGTATACATCCTGCTCTCGAAGTTCACCAGTCTTCTGATTTATCAAACGGACTTTAATCTTTAAAGGTGCAGAATAGGTTTGGTCTCGATCACAGCATTGATATTCTGAATATTTGCTTCCACCAATCGTGTAGCCTGAATATTCAAGTGTCAAATTTTTTTCATGAGAATCGTAAATTGGAAAAATTTCGCGAAAGACCTGCTCCAAGCCCTGATACTTTCGCTCCTCACGCTTAGAATCCGATTGCAAAAACCAGCTATATGATCTTCTTTGTATGTCCACTAGATCCGGTATTGATTGAATTGACTCCAACTTTGCGAAAGATATCCTCTCAAAATACGGATTTGTTTCGCGAAAGGAGTTCATCTCACTGGTCATTCTTTTCTTCCTCCTAAATACGTAATTGCGCTGTTAGGCACAATATTTTTCCATGATACTATTAATTCAGACAAATAAACGGAATTGTCGTTCAATTATTGGCCACACGAAAACTGCGCCACTATAGGAACAGCTCACGGATAAACAGGCATAGGCGGAGAAACTTATTATCTCTCCGCCTAATTAAATTCAAACTACTTAATCTCAACTGTTGCGCCGGCTTCGACTAGTTTCTTCTTCAACTCTTCAGCTTCTGCTTTAGAAACGCCTTCCTTTATAGCTTTGCCGCCTGCATCGACTAAGTCTTTGGCTTCTTTCAAGCCTAAGCCGGTCAATTCACGGACAATTTTAATTACATTGATCTTCTTCTCACCGCCACTGACTAAAATTACGTCAAAAGAGTCTTTTTCCTCTTCTGCCGCCGCGGCACCCGCACCGGCAACTGCAACAGCAACCGGCGCCGCCGCAGAAACACCAAGCTCTTCCTCGAGCTGTTTTACTAAAGCCGCCGCATCCGCGAGCGACAAACCTTTAATTGCGTCCTTAATCTGAACTAGATCCATCTCAATCCTCCTTAGATTATTTCACCTTTCTTTTCTTCAGCGGCATTTATGACTCGCGCCAATCTTGCCGCAGGTTCCTTTATCAATCTTAATAGATTTACCAGAGGCGCATTAATCGTTGCCAATAGCTTCGAAAACACCTCTTCTCTGCTCGGAAGCATTGCAAACTGCTCAACTTCTTCTTTAGACACTGTCTTTCCTTCTAGTACTCCTCCCTTAATTATTAACTTGGCAGAATCTTTTTTTAAACGTTCAATCTCTTTTGCAAACGCATAAAGTATCTTAGCACCGGAAATCTCGTCCGGTGAAAACGCCACTGCAGTCGGTCCTTTCAGAAACGAATCAGCACCTTCAACTCCGCTTTCCTTTAGAGCCTTCAATATCAACGTATTCTTCAATACTCTAAACTTTACGTCCTTTGTCCTAAGGTTTCTTCGAAGCTTCGCCATCTGCTCAACTGATATTCCTGCAAATTCGGCAAATACCACCATGCCTCGCAGACGCGCTACAGAATCGTAATCTTCAAGAATACTCTTAACATTCTCTATCTTCGCAGGTTTTACCATTTTATTATCTCCCGATATCTTTAATGCTGTTCAAATCAACTTTAATTCCTGGCCCCATTGTTGACGAAAGAGAAATGCCTTTGAGATACGTTCCTTTTGCTGTTCTAGGTTTAGACCGAATAATCGCTCCGATTACAGCCTTTAAATTATCCAATAAAGCTGTTTCAGCAAATGACGCCTTGCCTACTGGCACATGAACATTTCCCGATTTGTCATTTCTATATTCTACTTTTCCTGCCTTAAATTCCTTCACAGCTTTTGTCACTTCAAATGTAACTGTGCCTGTCTTAGGATTCGGCATCAATCCTCTTGGGCCAAGTATCTTTCCCAATTTTCCGACTTCTTTCATCATGTCAGGAGTTGCAATTGCAACATCAAAATCAAACCATCCGCCTTGAATCTTCTGAGCTAGTTCCGCTCCGCCAACATAATCGGCTCCGGCTTCTGTCGCTTCCTTCTGCTTATCGCCCTGAGCAAGAACGGCAATTCTAACTGACTTTCCAGTTCCGCCCGGAAGTATTACTGTTCCTCTGACATTCTGATCTGATTTAGCAGTATCTATTCCAAGTCTTACCGCTAAATCAACTGTCTCATCAAATTTCGCTTTTGCGGCGGATTTTATGCGTTTGACTGCTTCATCTAAATTTACCACCACTTTTTCCGCAGATGTGAGCCCCACAACTTCTCTTGCGGTCTTCATTCTCTTTGTCAGTCCCTTCATGGCTTTACCTCTATTCCCATAGATCTGGCTGTTCCTTCTATTATCTTCTTCGCCGCCTCAATAGTTGTCGCATTCAAATCGACCATCTTTAGTTTTGCAATCTCATCTACTTGAGCAGAAGTCACAGAACCAACTTTATTACGATTCGGTTCTCCTGATCCTTTTTCAACTTTTGCGGCTTTTTTCAAAAGTATTGAGGCTGGAGGAGTTTTCATTATGAAATCAAACGAATGGTCGGCATACACATTTATTACAACAGGAATTATTGTGTCGCCTTCCTTCTGTGTCTTTGCATTGAACTCCTTACAAAATGCCATTATGTTCACGCCATGCTGTCCTAAAGCCGGTCCAACTGGCGGCGCAGGATTGGCTTTACCTGCAGGTATCTGCAGTTTGATCTGAGTCAAAATCTTTTTCATTTTTTCATTCCACTCCGTTCTCTTATAACTTTGTTACCTGGAGGAAATCCAGTTCAACAGGAGCACTCCTGCCAAAAATAGTAACCATAACTTTTAACTTTCCGCGATCAGGATTGGTCTCTTCAACGAGCCCAACAAAATCACGAAATGGTCCGTCCATTATTCTTACCGACTCGCCAACCATTAATTCGAGTTTCGGTTTTACTTTCGGTTTCTCTACTTCGCCAAACATGCCCATTTGTCTCAATATTTGTTTTATTTCTTCTTCAGGTAAGGCTTGAGGACCATCAGCCCCTACAAAATTTGTGACACCAGGTGTGTTTCTAATAATATGTGAAGCGTCCTTACTGTCCTCTTCCATCTCAACCAACACATAACCTGGAAAAAACTTTCTTTTCATGATCTTGCGTTTTCCGTCACGCATCTCAGCAACTTCTTCTGTAGGAATTAAAATTCTGAAGACCTTGTCTTGAACGTTCATAGTTTTTACACGCTTTTCAAGATTTGCCTGCACTTTATTTTCAAAACCGGATTGTGTATGAACTACATACCATCTCTTTTTCACTCCTGAATCAGCTGAAACTATCTTCTCTTCCGGCTTTTCTTCGAAGTTCTGCTCAGGCTCTTCGATCAGTTCAGCTATTTTTTCGATTTGTTCTTCCATCTCAATCAACCAATCCCCATCATCCATGAAACAACATACCCAACAACCATATCTATAACTCCTAAATAAACCGCGGCGATTCCCACAGTAACGACTACAAGCCAAGTAGAACCTTTAATCTCTTCCATAGAAGGCCATGAAACTTTTCCTTCACCAGGCTTTACTTCTCCCCAAACTTCGGAAAAATATTTTATAATTTTGTTAAAAAATAACTTCATCTGCATCAAACTCTACTCTCCTAGAGCGCTACAATAAATTTTAACTCCTACCCATGCGATTCTTACGCAGGGCCGGAGAGAGTCGAACTCTCAGCCCCCGGTTTTGGAGACCGGTGCTCTGCCAATTGAGCTACAGCCCTGTTCTATCTCACCGTGTCTCTTTGTGAGCGGTCCGCTTTCGGCAAAACTTGCAATACTTTTTTATAGCAAGTCTTTCTTGATTCGGCCGCTTTGTTCGTTTCGTAGTATAGTTTCTCTGCTTGCATTCCTCACAAGCCATCGTAATTATCTCTTGCACCAGGACCAATCACCTCATTCTTTATCATCACTGCGTACGCACTTCCACAGCCACAATTCAATGCTGAAAAAAGTCTATATCAAGTGAAGTGAAAAATTATGCACAGGTAAAAGAATAAGTCAACTATGTTTTTTATTTTTTTTTTCGTACCTTCTTTCTGAATCAGCCCACGATCGGAGTTGAACCGATGACCTCATCCTTACCAAGGATGCGCTCTTGCCAACTGAGCTACGTGGGCGGCTGAATTCATGCTTCGTCTATGGGAAAAAATCTCCGCATTCTGGTTATTGTCAAAATCTCTAATACCACCGGTGTAGGATGCCTAAGTCTGATTTCTTTTCCTAATTCTTTCGCTTTTTTGTAAGCGGAAATGAGTCCCCCTAAACCGGATGAATCTGCAAATGGGACACCTGCGATATCGATAATTATACCGTCTTTATCGCCTAGCAGCTTCTTAACCGTATTTTCAACAGCCGCTGATGAATTTACGTCAAGATCACCGTTAAGTATTACTACCGCGGATTTTCCATCCAGTTGAGTTGTAATCTCCATTATATCCTCTCATTGAGAAAATAAATCATTTGAACTTTATGATTTTTTTTCTCTTGTTGCAATAATTATTCTCTTTAATAAATGAATGTCACTCAAACTTTATTGCCATGCATGTCCAGTCATCGTCAGGTTCGCCGGCAAATTCCAATGTCTTATTCCATAAATATTCTAATATTTCAGACTGTTCGTCTTTTCTGAAATCTTCAATAAATTTTAAAACGTTCTCGATACCTAAGAGATCATTATTTTCATTTCTAGCTTCGACTAATCCGTCAGTATAAAGAATGATCATTGTTCCCGACTCGATTTCCATCACGATCTCATCATATTTTTCACCTATATCTACTCCTAAAGGCAACCCACCAAATTCAGGAGAAATTAATCTCGCTGAACCGGATCTATCAACTAATATCGGAGATAAATGTCCTGCATTTGCCAGACGCATTTTTCGTTTTGCCATATCGATAGTCAAATAATTTGCAGTAATGAATTTATTTGTCGCCATCTCGTCACATAGATACAAATTTAATCTTGTCATTGTATCTGAAGGAAAATATTTATGGTCGATTCCTATTACTTTTAGATATGTTCTAGATAAAGCCATAAGAAGTCCGGCGGGAATTCCTTTCCCGCTTACATCTGCTATCATAACTCCCAATGCTCGATCGCTTAATTGAAATGCATCATAATAATCTCCGCCGACAGAACGCGATGGCTTCCATAATCCGCTAATCTTGACGCCTTCAGTATTAGGAAAACTTTTCGGGATCAGACTCGTTTGTATTGCTCGAGCGGCATTTATCTCCTTCTCCAGTTTTTCATTCTCAATTCTCTCCGCATGACGCTCTTGGGCTGTTAATACGGCTCCGGCAAGTCTAGAAAATGTCTCCATCATCGCAATAAATGAAGCCTCTTTTACAAAAGATTTTTTGGCATTGAAAACTACTAACGAGCCGTAATATTTTTCCTCGAACGACAGCGGAAACGAGAGAAGAGTCTGAATGACAAACGGTGTCGATTCTATTTCTAATTTTCTGTCTAATTCATCTTGAACTAGTATTAAGCTTTTTTTTTGCTCCAGTAATCTGTCTATCAATTTTGTTTTATCTTTGAACTGTATTGTCGATAAAATGCTCTCGCTAATTCCTACATACTTAATATCACTGTCAGAAATCATTCTAACAATTGCGCCTGTATCAGCGCCGGATGCGCTTAGCGCTAGTTCTAAAATTCTGCTTTCAGTCTCCAAAGTTTCGCCTACTGAAACAAAAATTGAACCTAATTCTGCAATCTGTAAAAATCTGTCTGAAGCTCTGTCTAATCTAATATCCAATTTTCTCATAGAAATGCTAATGGAAAGAGCTTTTCCGATATCTTGCAAAAAATCGCCGTATTCTCTCCGAGGTTCAAAAGAACAAATCAAATATCCGCCGATACAGCCTTCAGATGTAATCGCAGGCACTACTTCTTTCCAAATCGGCTCTATCGTTTCTGATAAAAATTCATTTCTTTCATCAATATCAACATCGAGAAAAGAAGGTTCATATTGCATACCGTGTTTGTGACATAACTCGTCAATTAAAATAGATGCTTCCCTATCGATCAATTCACGTGAAACTTTTGAGAGTATCAAAGAAGATACAAATAGATCTCCTTCTCCGATCCATAGGCAAAATGCAGAACTTGTTCTATCAAGTAATTCCTTAATAAGACCGCGTTCGTCCCGGCAGACAGCGGTACCGAAAATATCAGTCAGACGAAGACATCTGCGCAAAAAGATCAGCTTTCTCGAACTCTGCCGGAAGTTCAATAATAACTTTCTTTATAGTCTCCTCACTCAGTGACAAAATTTTTAAAGATGAAGGATCGATGGGAGGAATGCAATCATCGCCGCCGGATCCTATCTTCAAGCTTCTTGCAATAATATCTCCAAGATGGACAATAGCGGTCAACTGAGTGGCTTTCTGAGCATTTCCTGGCTGATGATGATAAAAAATCACGTCAACATATTCTTGAGGCAGTGCCCATTTTGCCGCAATCCATCGTCCTATTTGAGCATGAGAAAATCCGCAAACTGCACGTTCAGCTTCATACATCAAAACCTTTTTTTCTTCAACGTAGGTTAAAACTTCTTCGAAAAGTTCCGAGGCATACTCATCTAATACAACCTTGCCAATATCGTGGAGTATTCCTCCGACAAATGCTTCTTCAAATGATGTTATCTTTAGTTCCTGAGCAAGTTTTCGTGAAGCTACCGCAACTGCTATTGAATGCCTCCAAAATGCTTCACGGTCAAATCTGCCTCTTTTACCATTTGGAAAGGTAGAAAAAATCGTTGCTGACAGCGCTACTGATTTGATTGTGTCGAAACCTAGTATTACGACGGCGTGTTGTAAATCCCGTATCTTGCCGGCATAACCGTAAAATGATGAATTAACTATTTTAAGAATCTTGAAAGTTAGAGACTGATCTCGACGCAGAATTTCCTGAACATCATGAGCGCTTGACTCATCGTCTCCTACAAGCCTCAAAATTTGTGAAACCACAATCGGAAGAGTAGGCAAATTTTGTATTCGCTCAACTACACGTCTAATATCAACTTGCTTCAAAATATTTCTCCATTCTTTTCCAATTAATCCCCCTTAGCCAGGCCTTCTTCCAATCACTTGCATTATACTCAATCATACCTAATGCTTCAACTGAACTAATCTCTTTTATTATCTCCGCATTCTCTTTAGTCTCTTCAAAAGAATAATCATCCGTATTGCAAAGAATAAATCCTAATATAGGTATTTCTCTGCTCTTTAATGCGGTGATTGTCAGAAGTGTATGATTCAATGTTCCTAATCTTCCTCTTCCTACTATTACAGCAGGCCAACGATATTTTTCATGAAAATCCAGCCAAAGATATTTTTTTTCGAGTGGTACCATTACACCGCCAATACCCTCAATGACCAACCAATCTACTTTAATCGAAGCTTTAGCAATATAATTAAAAATTTTTTTTTTCTCAGTTAATTTTTCACCTTTTCTTACTGCTCCATAAGGCGATAGCGGCAGACAATATCGAGCCGGAGTTCTATACTTTCTCAAAGGATCCAGCAAATCGCAATCTTCCCATTTTCCGAAAGTCGATCCGCTCACATAAGGCTTTACAGCTCTGACTGAATAGCCTAATTTACTCAAATGATCGGAAATGGTTCTTGCGGCACTCGTCTTGCCGACTCCGGTGTCTGTGCCTACAACCGAAATAAACTTGGTTGAATAATTCCTCGTCATTTGTATAGAGACACAATTACACTGCCAAGAAGAGCCAATAAAGCCGCAATATAAATATAGATCTCTATACTATTAGAAAGATTTCCAAGTCTGCGCACTTTGCGGCGCCTGCCTTGCTTTTTTGTAAAAAAAGGTATTTTCAAATTCTCAACCCCTGAAAAATTTTCCTGACTTACCGCCTTCCTTCGAAATAAGTCTGACGTCTTTTATCTCTGCACCGCGTTCAATTCCCTTTATCATATCGTAAAACGCAAGTGCCGCCGCCGCTGCCCCTGTCATTGCCTCCATCTCTACACCGGTCTTTCCTTCATTCTCCGCTTCAACTGAAATTCTATACCCGTTCTCTTCTCGCACAATCTCAACCGATATTCTGTCAAGCATCAAAGGATGACACAGCGGAATGAGTTCCCATGTCCTTTTTGCCGCCTGAATACCGGCAATCTTTACTACTGCTTCAACGTTGCCCTTAGAGATTTCACCCTTCTCTATTAAATTACAAGTATTATCGGATATGGTGATAAAAGATTCTGCCCGAGCTTTGCGCCTTGTTGCAGTTTTTTTTGAAACGTCAACCATTCTCACCTTGCCTTCTGCATCGAGATGAGAAAGTTTTTTCTTTGCTTCAGCTTTTTTTAAATTAAAAGTCATCTAACTTCCGCTCCAAGCTCAATTTCATCGTCGGGAATAACCAATGAAATCTTTCCTGCTGAAGATGCAGCCAATAACATGCCCTGAGACTCGATTCCGCGAATCTTTGCATGTTCAAGATTAGTAACAACTACTATTTTTTTCCCGACTAATGATTCCGGTTCGTACCCCTCGGCAATTCCCGCAATCAATTGTCTCTTTTCGCTTCCTAAGTCGACGACCAACTTCAGTAATTTTTTTGTCTTCGCTACCCTTTCGGCAGATTCTATTTTTGCAATTTTAAGACCGAGTTTTAAAACATCGTCAATTGTAATTTTTGTCTCGGCTTCAGCCTTCTCTTTAGTTTCTTTCAACGTGCCTACGGAAATTTGAGATTCTTTTGAAAGCGGTCTTGCGAAAAGATGTCCAATTTCCTGAATCTCAACTTCAAATGGTTTCAGTGCAGAATCTAAAGATGCTACTTCAGACAAACCCAATCCCTTTGCCATCAATAAAGCTGTCTCGGGCATAAACGGATACAGCATTGAAGAAACTAATCTCAGCTCTGCAGATGCCCTAGATAATATTGCATCAACATCCTGCGGCATGGACCACGGAGCTTTCTCCTGGATAAACTGATTTATACTTCTAATAAAAGCCATTATTGTTTCTGTGGCGCGTGAAAATTGAAAGCTCTCCATGTAAACCTTGTATTTTTCAAGGACAAGAGCATCATCTTCTTGCAATTTTGCATTTACCCTTTTATTCAATATTTTGCATATAAGCGCAGAAATGCGGCTGTATAGGTTTCCAAGGTCATTTGATAGATCGGATGTCCACCTGCGTTCAAACGCTTCGGGTGAAAAAGAACCATCTAATCCAAATGGCACTTCACTCATCAAAAAATATCTGAATGCATCTACTGCCTGCCTTGAATCAGATTCGCAATATTTTTCAATTAATGCAATCGGATCCACAACATTGCCGGTTGATTTAGACATCTTCTCACCCTCACACTTCCACCAGCCATGAGCAACTATTTTCTTCGGAAGAGGCATATCCAAAGCCATAAGCATTGTAAGCCAATAGACAGAGTGAGTTGTTAGAATGTCCTTGCCTATAAAATGAGCATCTGCCGGCCACCAATCAGTTCTGCCGCCGGCAAGATAACGAGTAGCGGAATAGTAATTAATTAATGCGTCAAACCAAACGTAAGTCACAAAATCCGAATCGAACGGCAGAGTAATTCCCCAAGACAATCTCTGCTTCGGTCTGCTGATGCAAAGATCATCAACACCTGAATCAATAAATCCTAAAACTTCATTTTTTCTGAAATTTGGAACTATCTCAACCTCTCCACTTTCAATAATTTTCCTCAATCGCTCCGTAAATCGTGTCATCAAAAAGTAATAGTCAGGCTCTCTAAAACGTTCTACAGGTCTCTTGCAATCAGGACAACATTTTTCCACTAAATCTTTTTCAGTCCAATATCGCTCACACGGAGTGCAGTACCACCCTTCGAATTCACGTTTCTCTATCAATCCTTTTTCGTACATTTTTGAGAGAAATTCTTGAACGATCTTTTTGTGTTCTTCATCTGTAGTTCTGATGAACGCAGAACTTTCCACATTTAATTTAGTCCATAATTCCTTGAAACGTAAAACCATCTTGTCGCAATGCTCTTTAGGAGTTATTCCTGCCTTTTCTGCCGCTTTAGCAACCTTTTGGCCGTGTTCGTCAACTCCTGTTAAAAAAAATGTATCCGCTCCTGATTTGCTATAATACCTATTTATCGCATCAGCCGCTATCGTCGTATAGGCATGCCCAATATGAGGCTTATCATTCACATAATAAATCGGGGTACTCACATAAAACCGTTTTTTATTCATAGCAATATTAATCTCCTATCATTAATTCTTTTTATCTTATGCTAGATATTCTTCTTTTCAACACCTCAAGCGCTAAAGGAATATATGCCTTTTCCGATAACGCTCTATCAAAATTAATTAAACTTTCTTTCCATTTTTTTCTGCTGCTGATAATTGCCGGCATAGATTCTTCCATTTTTTTTTGCAACGATAAACGATCCCACTTATGAGACCTTTTAGAAGAAGATTTAAGCAATTCATCAATCCATGCTAATGGAGAATTTTCCATAGAAAGGATTTCTAGTGCCCTGGAGATAGACCCTTCAGCTAATTTAATTAATTCTTTTTCATTATAGGTTAGAGTCCTCGTCAATATTTTTTCAGAAAGAGTGATCAATGAATCAATATTTAAGGGAGAAAACCGCACGAGAACTGACCTTGAGCGCAATGTTGCATTTAGAGCATCAATTGACTTTGTTATTAGAATATAGCAAACGCCATTTGCCGGTTCCTCAATCGATTTCAATAGTGATGCCTGCATACTCTCATTCATTAAATCAGAATTATCTATCGAGACTACAAAGTAATTCAAATCATGAGCATGCGAATGAGTATTCAATTCTTTGCGGAATGCAGAAACTTTATTCTTCTCAACCGAATTTTCAAAGTAATCTGAAATATCAATAACTCGAAATCCCTCTCCAAACTCATTTGCTTTACATGCTTCGCAAATGCCGCATCCGGTTTTAGTTTGGCAAGATAAAGAAAAGGCAAACCTCTTTGCTGAAGTCATTTTACCTACTCCATCCTGCCCATAAAAAATAAATGCAGGCGGCACTCGGCCAGAATCCAAAACTGATTTTAATAACCTGACCGCTCTTTTTTGACCTAAAATATCATTCAAACTATTTTTCATTCTGTAAAATTAACCTCAATAAATTAAATTCTCATATCAAAAAGCCAACCACGAATATCAGATGTTGCGGAGGCAATTTCCATAGCTCCTGCATTGCCCTCGCGTATTCTCTCAGTTAATTCAAGAAGCTTATTCTCAATCTTTGATGCAATCATGAATACCTTGTTATTCTCCATAAATCGAGCTGAAGGAATCTCCTGCACCTTGAACCCCTTCTCAATAACTAATTTCATAAAAGAACTAACAAATGATTTGTATTCGTCAAGAGCAGAAGCCGTGCGTTTTTTTACCAGTCGTTCAGCAGCCACAGTGATCTTATCTAGTAAATCATCTAATTCACCTTCTGCATGCTTTTCATCTGCAGTTCGAATTGCCTCTACAAATTTATTACGGCTCTCGTCGGATTTTGATGCAACTGAACCTTTAGATAGAGAAGCTGCTGAATCGCCATGACCTCGACTGCGAGTAATTTTCATATTGATTAATTATTAAATACCTTTCTGAAAAAATCAAATTTCCTTGAGAGTTCATTAATGATCAGAGCATAAGTCTCTTCAAATTTATTCTGCCTATGAATACATAAGATTCGTCCAGAACTATCTTTAGACATTTCTAAATAAGCTTGGCGAACTCTATGATGAAAAGCATTGCCGGCAGACTCTATTCTATCAAGCCCCTTTCTGTTTTTCTTCGAATTTCCAATAACATCTTGAACCCGCTTTGCAATGCCTCTCAAAGCAACTTCAGGTTTAATATCAATTAGTATTGTCACATCAGGAACAAGTCCTGAAGTGGCTATCGAATTTAAAGTTTTTACAATTTCAATAGGAATTCCTCTTCCATATCCTTGATATGCAATAGATGCATCCGTAAACCTATCGGAAATAACAATTGTTCCGGATTCAATAGATGGCTTGATCACAGTCTCAACGTGATGAGCGCGAATAGACTCATAGAGAAGTAATTCAGTAATAGGGCTTATCTTGCCTGTTTTTCTATCAAGTAAAATATCTCTGACACGCTCGCCAAAATGTGAGCCGCCTGGTTCTCGAGTGAGCAAAACTTTATACCCTTCAGCTTCGAGGTCATGTTTTAGGCGTTTGGCATGAGTCGTTTTACCTGCGCCATCAGGCCCTTCAAAGGTGATAAATAAAGCTCTCTTTCGTCTTTTCTTCATAGTCTAAATAAATCCTTTCTCAATTAATTTTTTCTAGATTCCAATAACTGTTCAAAAAGATTAATAAGATCTTCTTTCGAATAATATTCAAAGATTATTTTACCTCTTTTGTCATTTCCAGAAACAATTACCTTACGTCCATATTTTTGCATCATTCGAGCAACTGCATCATTTAAAGAAACAGTATCACTGAAAATGTTCTTTTTATTTTTTGGTAATTTTGAGCTTTTAACCTCTTTTTCGACATCTCTAGCCGAATAATTTTCAGATAATATTCTTTTATAAACATTTAAAGCATCATTCGAGTTTAAACTCAAGAGCGGGCGAACTTGGCCAATAGTCACTTTACCATCAGACAAACCTTTAATAATTTCAGCTGGCAATGACAAAATTCTTAGCGAATTAGAAATATATGACCTTGATTTTCCAACCCTAGTTCCTATTGCATCATGACTTAATCCAAATTCAGTATTTAGTTTTTTATACGCTTCTGCCTCTTCAATTGGATTTAGATCTTCACGTTGAAGATTTTCAATAAGTGCTAAATCTAACATCTTTTGAGGATTTGATTCCTTTTGTATCAACACCGGTATCTTCTTCATACCAGCTATTTTTGAGGCTCTCCATCTACGTTCTCCAGCAACAATAAAAAAGAATTTGTTCTCTTTTGATGGAACTACAAGAATTGGTTGCAGAAGTCCATCTTTTGTTATCGACTGAGCTAATTCATTCAGCGCTTCATTGTTAAAGTTTTTTCGGGGTTGATTTGGGTTGGGACGGATTTCATCAATAGAAACTAATTTTATATCATTTTCAGACTTCTTCGATATTTCAACATTTGTTTCATCAGTCGATAAAGTTTGAATCTCTTCGTGGTGAATCTTCTTTTTGGGGAGAAGTAATTCCAATCCTCTTCCCAGTGTTTGCCTCTTCATTTTTCAAAACCTCCTTTGCTAATTCAATATATGCCGAAGCGCCGGAAGATGCCGGATCAAAAAGCATTATCGGCAAACCATGGCTTGGTGCCTCAGCGAGCCGAACGTTCCGAGGAATAACAGTATTACAAATAATGAGTTCTGAATTCCCCACTATTTTTTCTCTTAGTTCTTTTTCAACAGCTTTTGAAAGTTTAAGCCGCGAATCGTACATTGTTATCAAAATATATACGTTAGATAAATGTGAATCAAATCCTTCTTTAATTCGATCTAATGTTTCAAGCATAAGGCATAATCCCTCGAGAGCCAAATATTCAGATTGAACAGGAATTATTAGCTTATCTGCAGCCACAAGGGCATTAATTGTTAGTAATCCTATTCCTGGAGGAGTATCAATAATTAAGAAATCATAATTACAATCAAGTTTAACTTTGTTCAGTAATTTGCTCAGCAGCATTTGAGGATTATCTAATTCAGAGAATTCACTTTCTACAGCGGCGAGATCAATAGTTCCTGGAACAACATGAAGCCTATCTATCATCGACGTTGTTGGCTCAAAAGATATTGTTTCGTTTTGAATGCATTGAATTAGTAATTCATAAATATTTTTTTGGCTTTCCGAAGAATTAGTTATGTTCAAAGAGGAACTGGCATTAGTTTGAGGGTCTAAATCAATAAGAAGAGTATTATACTCAGAAGCCGCCAAACTTGCAGCAAGATTCACTGCTGTCGTTGTTTTTCCGACTCCGCCTTTTTGATTTGCGATTGTAATTATTTGCATAAGTTGCTAAGTAATAAATGCTTTAATAAATTAATGCAAGTTTTTTTTGTTTCACGTGAAACATTTAAATGAAAAATAAGTTATCGAGAATTCTTCGTGAGCTCTATTAATCCATACAAACGATCAGAATTGTGCCGCATGTAAGGATAAAATTTAGACGTCCATATCTTCATACTACTTATTTTCTCTTCGTTTTTTGTCCAATATTCACTGGTAGAATAGATAATTAATTTTCCCCCTGAACAAAGCAAGTTTTCCGATATTTCACAAGTATTTTCTAATGCTGAGAAACCTCGAGCAATCACATAAGTCGAAGATAACTTCAAATTTCTGCATTTTTGTTTTTCCTTTTTCTTCTCCAAAAAAACATTCCTAAATACAATATTCGATATGTTTAGACTCTTTGCCATACACTTAGCAAATTCAATCCTTTTTATAGAAGAATCTATCGCAATAAATTCTGTCAAAGGTAAAAACAATGCTAAAGGAATAGAAGGAATGCCGGAACCACATCCTAAATCAATAACCTTTTTCTTGTTGTTATCAATCAGACCAATTATAGCTGGAGCTAATGAATCTAAAACTATCTCATCAAAAACTCTGTCAAATTCTTTTGGTCCAACAGCTCGATAAGGAGCCAAAAGTAATTGATTAGAAATATATGAACAACTTTCAGAAATATTTTTATTCCAAAATTCACTTAGCTCTAATAGAGATGGAATAAAAGGAATCAACTATTATTTCTCTGAGTTATCGGGCTCTTTCTGAATATCAGAATGCTGATTATTGTCATCATTTCGCTCTTGCCTATTAGTTCTAGGTCTTCTACCAGAAGCAGATCTGGTAGGAATCCTGCGTCGAGGTGCTTTAGAAATTACTAAATTCTCATCATTACCCTCAGACTTATTCGCTGAACTAATAACAATATGACGTCTTTCACCTTTATCTTCGCTTGTTGTCGTCACGTCTTTTGAATTAGCAAGCTCAGCATGAATGATTTTTCTATCGTGAGCAGACATAGGTTCCAAATGAACCCGTTGTCCTGATCGTATTGCCTCCTTTGATGCTTCACGGGCAATTCGCACCAATACTTCTTTCCTCTTTTCTCTAAAGCCAGCCGCGTCAAGAGTTACTCTTACTCGTTCCCCTAGCCGCTTTGCTAAGATATTAGATAGCAATATTTGAAGAGCGTCTAATGTCTTACCTCTTCGACCCAATACAATCGCAATATTTTCTGAATCTATTTCACAATAATATCTGCCTGCATTAAATTTAACTGAAACCACTTTAACGGACTCGTCAAGAAGAAGAGTTAAATTCTCTATAATCTCGGATATCATAAGTTCCGGACGTCTAATTCTGCTAACAACAACTTTAGCATTCTTACCGCCAATTCCAAGAAAACCTCCCTTCTTGCCCTCGTCAATAATCTCTATATTAGCATCCTCTTTGCTAATTCCTAGCCTTGCAAGTCCCTCTGCAATTGCATCCTCTAAAAGTTTGCTCTCTACCTCAACTCGAACAGGTGCAGTTTCACCGGATCCCACCATCTCATCAAATCTTTCCATCTACTACCTCCCTTTTTCTCATCATTACTAATTGTTGTCCAATTGATAAAATATTCTGTATGACCCAATACAATGAAAGCCCGCTTGGAAAATTATAAAACAAGACTGTCATTATGAGCGGCATCATCGTCATCATCTGTTTTTGAGTCGGATCCGCACTCGGAGTAGGAGTCAATTTTTGCTGATAATACATTGTAATACATAATACAAGCGGTAAAGGATTAATTGGGATTCCCAAAATATGAAAGATCGTATCCGGTACTGATAAATCATTAATCCATAAAATAAATGGAACTCCACGTAATACAATTGCATTCTGTAATGCAATGAATAAACCTATAAGAATAGGCATCTGCAACAGTATTGGTAAACAGCCTCCTAGCGGATTTACACCAGCTTCCTTGTAAACACTCATCAATTCTCTCTGCAAGCGTTCTTTGTCTGCAGCGTATTTTACTTGTATCGCATCAATTTTAGGTTTCAGACCTTGCATTCGCGCCATCGATTTGAATTGATAATATGAAAGCGGATATAAAATGACTCTTACAATAATTGTTAAAAATATGATTGACCAACCCCAATTATGGATATAACTGTTAATCCAACCTAGCATTGAGACCATAATTCGAGCAATTGAAATTTTCTTGGGTAAAAGACTTGGCTCCATACCATCAAGCTTTTCAAGCATGGGATCAAATCTATTCAAAATTTCAGTCTTCTTTGGACCGGCAAATATTCTAAATCTAAATTCCTTATGCTCATTTGGAGCAATAGTAAACGGTGGCAAAATAAGCCAAAAATTTATCTCACCATCATGGTTCTGGATAAATCTCGCGTCGCATGTAAACTCAATTGGCTTTATCGCTATTACAAAATATCTATTCGAAAGCGCCGACCACTCAATTCCATCAGGTAATGCAGGCAAACCGAAGATATTATGCCACCATGATTTTGAAACAACAGCACTCTGAACCTTTAAGTCTTTCCCGTACATCCCGCTAACGATATACTGAGAGCTGAACCTCATGTCTGGATTATTGGCTCCAAGGCCCGGTCCAAAATGAAGAAGAAATGATCCTTCTCTCTCTGTCTGATATAACTCATCCTTATATCTTGCAGTAGAAAGAGTAATCTCATTATTAGATAAATTATTAACTCTAAATATCCAGTTAAAACCATATGAGTTTGAATCAAACTCAAACGTTTTTTCGATTTCAAGGCCCTGCGGTAATTCTGGAATATTCGGTCTCAACGCAAATTTTCTATTCAAAGAACTGTCTGCAGACACAAGATTCCACTTCTTAGTTGATAATCCAGATTTATCATCAACATCCATTGCAATAGAAAAAAAGGCATTGGATAATTTGGAATATATCAAATTTACATCATGAGTTATGAATCGGGAGTCTGTATAAAGATACTTGTTAAAATCCAATTTTGAGATTACTCCGCCTGTTTCAGACAGTGTTACTGTAAATAAATCAGTATTCAATATACTCTCTATTGAGGGCGAGTCAACAAAAAAGGAATCGTTAACAATACTCACTAGCTTTGTATCTTGTTTTATTTGAGTTATGTTAGAATCATTAGCTTCAGTAACACTTATACTGTAAGTATCTGAAACCGCAATTGGTTTTCTAGGGTGAGGTGAAGGAAATAGCACCTGCCAAGCTAAAACTATAATCATGGAGAATAATACTGCTATTAGTAAACGTCGCTCTTCCATAATTTAAACCTTAGGAACTGGATCGTAGCCACCGTCATTAAACGGATGGCATCTGCATAATCTTTTTGTAGCCAACAAAGTGCCTCTAATAATACCATGCTTCATTACAGCCTCTACAGCATAGGAAGAACAGGACGGTGTAAATCGACAAGAAGGTGGAAGTAACGGAGAAATAATGAATTTATAAATTCGAACCGGTAAAGTCCACAGATAGCATATAAATTTTATCATTGAACCATTCTCAAAACCATTTCATAAAAATCTTTCCAAGGCATTTCAGCCCAGTTTCCTTTCAATCTGAAAACAAATACTCTTCGACCTATTTTCGATTCTTTATAGAGACTTGTCAAAATCGCACGTATGCGCCTCTTTATCTTATTTCTCTCAACAGCAGAGAATAATTTTCGTCCTATAATTACAAATTCTACATCTGCCGAATCAGGTTCTAATTTATGCAAAATACCTTTACGGCGAAATTCCATAATAAGGCAAATTCTTTTTTTGCCTCTTGCTCCTCGAATCTTAATCTTCACTTTTTAAGCGAATTAACTAACTGTAAGTTTTTTTCTGCCTTTTTTCCTTCGTGCAGCAAGCACTCTTCTGCCTGTAGGAGAAGACATACGCGATCTGAATCCGTGTGTCTTCTTACGCCTGCGATTATGCGGTTGATACGTTCGCTTCATAATAATCCTCCATTTATTTCACAAGTCCCGTATGAGACTTGACTTAGTAGTTCAAGAAAAAAGCTTAGTCAGACTTCAAAAAGAAGGCATGCCTGGAATCGCAATGCCGCTCATAGCCTTCGTAGCAAGCTGTTTCACAACCTCATCAATCTTTTTTAAAACATCATCCAGAGCAACTTTGATCATATCCTGAAGCATTTCTTTATCAGAATCCTTCAAGGCATCATCAGATATCTCTATTCCAATCACTTTATATTTGCCCGTCAACTTAATAGTAACGGCTCCTCCGCCTGAGACTCCTTCAAATGTCATATCATTAAGTTCATTTTGAGCCTTTTCAGTCTCAACTTGAACCTTCTGCATTTCCTTCATTAATTTATTTAAGTTCATAAGAAAAGAAGTCTACATGATTATCAAAAATACTTCAAAGCATTTTCTTATAGAAATTTTGAGATTGTTTTAGTCATAGGTAACGACTAAAATTGTAATGCGCGCCTAGGCGGGGAGATAGCGGTTCCCTAACTCCCGAAATCCGCTACACGCGGGGCTGAATGCCTGAATAGAGGGGTAGCTGTAATATTTGGACCGATTCATCGAAGGCGACGAAGGCGGGTCCCTGTGCAATGCAATCTCGTGAAATGGGTCAGGCCTTGATCGGAGCAGCCCTAAGCGAATTTTGTGTGTGCCGCAGATTAGGCTTGCCGGAGCCCTAGCAGGGTCGAAAAAATATTGTCAGTATTTCGAATTCAGGGGCGCGCAAATAAGGAGGATACTTGATGTCTAAAAAGACAGTGAAAGAAAACGATAAAGAAGTGTCAAAAAATTATGTCGGTCTTGCACGAAAATATCGTCCTCAAACTTTTGAAGAAGTGATCGGTCAGCCTCACATAGTCAGGACTTTAAAAAAAGCTGTAGAGACAAACCACGTTGCCCCCGCATATCTTTTTATAGGTAGCCGCGGTCTCGGCAAAACCACAATGGCGAGAATACTTGCCAAAGCATTAAATTGCGAAAAAGGGATTACTTCAACACCTTGCGGAAAATGTGAAAGCTGTATTGAAATATCAAGAAGCAATCACATAGATGTGTTGGAAATCGATGCCGCTTCTAACACAGGAATCGACAATGTAAGGGAGACAATCATTCAATCTGTATCGACTGTTCCAGCTAAAGGAAGATACAAGGTCTTCATTATCGATGAAACTCACATGCTTTCTGCTCAGGCATTTGGCGCACTTTTAAAAACTATTGAAGAACCCCCGTCGCACGTTGTATTTATAATGGCAACAACTGAAGGTCACAAGGTGCCCTCACCAATACGCTCAAGATGTCTGCGATTTGATTTCAGGCCTGTAAGTTCTGATGAACTTACAGAAAGATTAAAGAAGATTGCAAAAGCTGAATCTATCGATATAGAGGAATCAGCAGTAAGACTTATATGTGAATATTCAGAAGGCGGAGTGCGAGACGCTATTTCAGCGCTCGATATGGTCAGAGCTTATTCATCAGACAAAATAAATTTAAAAGATACTGAAGAGGTTTTAGGAGCTATTCCTTCGGTTTCAATTGAAAAATTAATGAATTCAATTGCAGTGGCAGACTCGGAAAATGCGGAAAACATTTTGAAAGAGCTTTGGGAATTTGGAGTCGACACAAGTGAAGTCATGAGAGCTTTACTTTTTGCTTTCAGAAAAGAATTGTTTGATGTGATACGAGGAAACGATAAGAATTTCAAAAAGGGGAGAATAGTAAGAAGCATCGAATCAATACTTTTCTCGATGGAAAGAACAAGATACAGCCGGCATCCTCTGATCGAACTTGAACTTCTCATCGCAAAACTCTCTTCAATTTCAAATGATGAAAAAACTCTAAAAGAGTTATATGAAAAACTTTTAAATTATGAAACTTTTAAATCTATTAGAGAAGATACAGCTATTGAGCCGGAACAAAAAACAGTAAAAAAAATTGAAACTAGCAGAGAATGGGATAAGAAAAAACTCCTATCTATTTTCAGAAAAGAAGAATTTTTTTCTGAACTTAAAGCAGCTTCTCCCAATTCAGAAAAATATTGTAGAGATGCAGAGATATCCATACCTAAAGACGGAACTCTAAAATTGCTTTTTAAAGACAAAACGTTATTTGAAAGATTTGAAAAAGATCATAAAGCTATCGCAGATATAAAACACGCTATCGAGTTTGTACAAACCGGAAAATTTCATATTGAGTTTGAATTGTCAGCGCAGAGTAAACCTCAGCAAATTCAAAAAGAACTAAATTTTGAAGATGAAAAATCTTCTGATAAAAGCAAAGCAGAAGATCTTGACCCTGAAATTGAAAAGATAAAGCGGTTATTTGGCGCAGACAGTGTTGAAATAGTTAAAGAATAAGCGCTAAACGTTGAACTATAAATAATTAAGTAATTTTTTTTGCAGAGAACTGGAATAAATATGTTAAATAATGCTAAACTGTAGATATGAAGCGCACCGTAATAATTATGTTTTTGCTTTTGGCTATTTTTGTAGCAAGAAGCGAAGCCATATCTAACAGTGCTGGAACTAGCGGGGCGGACTTTTTAAGAATTGAAGCAGGCGCCAGGCATGTTGCAATGGGCGGAACATATTCAGCTTATGGATCGAGCGTGTTTACTCTGTACGGACAACCAGCGGCAATAGCAGAAAAAGACGGTTACGAAATCGGATTTCAATATAGCGAGTGGGTGCAAGGAATTTCTCAGCAATTTGGAGGGTTTAAGGCTCCTTTTCTCGGAGGTAAAGCCGCTGTGACATTTAATTTTCTTGGTTCGAATAACATAGAAAAAACAACAGACGACGCATTTGGGAGATTCGGAGTTTCATCAGGCACATTTGGAGTTAGTGATTTTTCCGGAGCAATTCATTATGCGAGAAGGATTAATTCTAAAACTGCATGGGGAATTGCAGGCAGATATATCAGAAGTGAAATAGATAATATCTCTGCCAGCGGTTTTTCAGGAGACATTGGTATACGTCATAACTTAAATGAACATTTTTCGATAGGAGCTTCGGCAACTAATATAGGACCGGGATTAAAATTCATTAACGATAGAAGTGATTTACCGATGACATTACGTATTGGAGCAAGTTATCACACCGGAAATTTTCTCATTGCAGGCGACATAGCAAACAATGGAGTTGACAATGTCGATGCAATGATCGGAGCTGAATGGAAGCCCACGGAAATAATTGCAATTCGAGCCGGATATAAAACTCAGATGCAATCAGATTTAAACGAAGGATTAACAGCAGGAATCGGTCTCGCTTTAAAATCAATAGAATTTGATTACGCTTATGTTCCTTTTGGACCGTTGGGCGATACTCACCGAATCAGCGGATCGATATCCTTCTAGCCCCAATTCAACTCTACAGCTTTTGCAATACTGAAACTATTTCATCAAACAAAGGCAATTTTTTAGAATCCTCAGAAATCCATGCATATTGAATTATGCCTTTTGCATCAACAATGAAGGCTGATCTTTTAGAAACACCTTTCAGACCAACAAGTTCCTCATAAATACAGCCGAGCTTATTTGAAGCTTCTTTATTAAAATCTGACCAGAATTCAAATTTGAATCCTTCTTTTTCCGCCCACAACTTCCACGCAAAAGGTGAATCTATTGAAACGGCAATCACTCGAGTTTTTAAAGAGTTATATCTTTGAATACTATCCCGAATTGAACACATTTCCGAATGGCAAACACCAGTATTTACTAAAGGAAAGAAAAGCAATAATGCCGGTGCGCCTTTCAATTCTGAAAATTTAACCTTCTTCGGTCCTTTTTCATCCAGCGCTATGAGTTCTGCTTCAGGTATATTTTTTCCTAATAAGTTTTCAGACATGTTAAACACCTCCGATTTGTTCAACATACTAGTGTAAATAGGACTTGTCAAGTACTATTTACACTAAAGTTTCCAAAAAAATATTTCATCGCGAAGTTCACGGAGATACCGAAACTTTAGCCATACCATAATACAGGAAATATTTTGTAAAGACTTGCGACTTTACTTCACAGTCTCCAATATCATGCGTCTCAGTAAATTTAAAGCAAATCTAACCGCAGAAATCCTTACTATATTTCGATCACCTGAAAAAATATTTTTTATGACCGTATTTTGCTTGTTGCCGGAAACAGCTATAAAAACCGTTCCTACGGGTTTTTCTTTACTGCCGCCGGACGGGCCTGCAATACCCGTAATAGCAATACCCCAATCAGATTTCATTTTTTTTCTAACACAGCACGCCATCTCTTTTGCAGTTATTTTTGAAACCGCTCCAAAA
>Ga0210051_1000160_pt1 | contig 53625 bp, 59 predicted proteins | sample CryGey092014_all_FD_185464 | JGI IMG/M metagenome (GOLD analysis project Ga0210051, IMG submission 185464) | Groundwater microbial communities from aquifer - Crystal Geyser CG23_combo_of_CG06-09_8/20/14_all (SPAdes) (version 2) | ecosystem: Environmental > Aquatic > Deep subsurface > Groundwater...
AACAGGGTTCTTCCGGGCGGTCTTTGAGACGGAGACGCAGGTTCTGGATGCCCTGAAGGAGTACATGACGGATATCCCGGCGTACAACCCGCGTTTTTTCCGAGTCGCGGCGCCGGCCGAGCCAAAGTATTCGCCGGCGGAGATTGCCGCGATCGTCCCGCTGAACCAGAAGGCGGGATACGATTTCGACAACGTCCTGGCCCGGCTTGTGGACAACTCCGAGCAACTGGAATTCCGCCCGCAATTCGGCCCGGAGGTTTATACAGGGCTGGTGAAGGTGGACGGCTTCCTGTTAGGGGTGATCGGCAACCGCCAGGGTCTGCTTCCGAACTATCCGGAGTACACGAATGAGTACATCGGCGTCGGGGGCAAGCTCTATCGCCAGGGGCTCATCAAGATGAATGAGTTCGTGACGCTCTGCGGCCGGGACCGCGTTCCGATCCTCTGGTTCCAGGATACGTCGGGGATCGATGTCGGGGACACGGCAGAGAAGGCGGAGCTCTTGGGGCTGGGGCAGTCCCTGATCTATTCCATTGAGCAGACGCATCTGCCGATGATGCTGGTGGTCCTTCGGAAGGGGACGGCGGCGGCCCATTATGTGATGGGTGGGCCGACAGCGAACAACAACAACGCCTTCACGCTGGGGACGCCGGCGACGGAGATCTACGTGATGCACGGCGAGACGGCTGCGGCGGCGAGTTACGCCCGCCGGCTGGTCAAGGAGAAGGATGCGGGCCGTCCGCTCGGGCCGGTCATCGACCGGATGAACGAGATGGTCAAACACTACGCGGAGACCTCTGAACCTCTCTACTGCGCAAAGAAGGGGTTCGTCGATGAGGTCGTCCGCTTCGAGGAGATCCGCCGGTACATGGTGGCTTTTGCAAACGGGGTGTACCAGAATCCGCGTTCCATCTGCCCCCACCACCACATGCTGCTGCCGCGGATGATCCGGTCGCAGGTCGTGACGGGGCTGGATCGGCCGGTGTGAGGATCCAAAAAAAGATCGAGGTTGACAAGTAAGGAGAGAAGATGGGAGAGCGGTTGCTGATTGAAAGAACGGAGAGGATTTGCACGATCCGTATTAATCGCCCTGAGAAAAGGAATGCCTTGTCGCCTCTGGTGTTCACCGAACTCATTGATCTGTTGCAGCAGCTCAGGGACAAGGACGAAGTCCGCTGCGTCGTTCTTACGGGGTGCGGCGAAAAGACATTCTCCTCGGGTTTCGATATTGCCGATCTCCCGGTGGACGCCAGTCCGGAGATCGCGGAAGCCGCAAAGGGCGATACCCCCCTCGATAACGGCATGAGGGCGATCCGCGATTTTCCCTATCCGGTGATCGCCATGATCAACGGGCTTGCTTACGGCGCGGGATGCGAGCTGGCGGTGACCTGCGATATCCGCATTGCGGCCGACGATGTCCGGTTCTCCATGCCGCCGGCGAAGTTGGGGATCGTTTATCGCTGGAGAGGGATCCTGAAGTTCATCGACGTGGTCGGCCCCGCCTATGCCAAGGAGATTTTTTTAACCGGCAGGGCCTATGGGGCCGATAAGGCTAAGGAAATGGGGCTTGTCCATTACGTCCTGCCCCGTGAGGAACTCACCCCGTTTGTCAACCGCATGGCCCAGGATATTTCGGAGAACGCCCCGCTGGCCTTGAAGGCGACCAAGACGATTTTCAACCGATTCTTTCATGATCAACGGTTCTGTCCGCAGGATGTTCAGGAAATGGAGAGACTTCGCTATGAGGCTTATCGGAGTGAAGATTTGAAAGAAGGACAGCGCGCTTTTCGCGAGAAACGGAAACCGGTCTTCCGGGGGCGGTAGAGGGCTGCCGCTTTTCCCGTGGGTGGGGTGGGCATTCGTGCAGAACCATTTCAGATTTGTAACAGGAGGGTGATGATGCTGAAGAAGATCGAACATATCGGTGTGGCTGTCCAGAACATTGAAAAGTCCATTCCGCTGTTCAGGGATCTCTTGGGGATTCCTATAGAGAAGGTTTACGCGTCGGATGCGATCAAAACAAAAATCGCCTTTTTCCCGCTGGGCGACGCTACCATTGAGCTGATCGAAGCGATGGATCCGTCGAGTCCGGTGGCGAAATTTATCCAGAAGCGGGGGGAGGGGATCCACCACATCTGCTTCGGCGTTGAGAATGTGGAAGCGGCGCTTCGTCATTTTGAAGCCAAGGGGATCGACCTCCTCGACCGGAAGCCGAGAAGGATGGAGAATGGAGATCTCATTGCGTTTCTGAACCCGAAGAGCACCAACGGCGTCTTGATCGAACTGGTCGAGATGGGCGCCGAATAGCGATCGCTGGAGGGGTAGAGCAATGGCAAAAAAAGCGGGAGAGGCCGAGGTGCGCCCCGTGGTTTCCATCTTGGGGACGCCGGTGAAATGTTTTTATGGGCCGGAGGATCTGCCGGACTTCGATTATAAGGAAAAGCTCAATGATCCCGGGGAATACCCCTTTACGCGGGGCGTCTATTCGACGATGTACCGTAGCTCCCTGTGGACGATGCGGCAGTATTCGGGCCAATCCACCTCGGAGAGCACCAACGAGCGCTTCAAATATCTGCTGAAAAATGGTCAGACGGGGTTGAGCCTGGCTTTTGATCTGCCGACGCAGATCGGTCTGGATTCCGATATGCCCCTGGCGGAGGACGATGTCGGCAAGTTGGGCGTTGCGGTGGACTCCCTGGAGGATTTCGAGCGGATTTTCGACGGGATTGCGCTGGATCAGATCTCGACGTCGTTTACGATCAATGCGACGGCGCCGATCATTCTGGCGATGTATATCCTGGTGGCCCGGAAGCAGGGGGTGGACCCGAAGCGCCTGCGGGGGACGATCCAGAACGATATCCTGAAGGAGTACATCGCCCGGGGGACATGGATCTTCCCCCCGGAACCGTCGATCAAGCTGGTGGGCGATCTGGTGGAGTATTGCAACAAGGAAATTCCGCGATTCAACGCGATCAGCGTCTCCGGAACGCATATCCTTGAATATGGGGCCAATACGGTACAGGCCGTGGCCCTGGCGATATCGATCGCGGAGGTCTATATCCGGGAAGTCCTGAAGCGGGGATCCCACATTGACGAGATTGCCCCGCTGTTCTCGTTCCATCTGCCGATCGGGGGGCGTGACTTCAACTTTTTTGAAGACATTGCCCGGCTGCGGGGGGCGCGCAGGTACTGGGCGAAATTGATGAAGGAAAAGTATGGCGCTAAAGACAAGCGGTCGCTTCAGTTCCGGTTTTCCACCGGCGGAATGGGAGGCGGGCTGACGGCCGAGCAGCCCCTGAACAATATTGCCCGGGCGTCGATCTATGCGATGGCTGCCGTCTTTTCCGGGACCCGCTCGCTCAATCTTGCATGCTTCGATGAGGTTTATGCGATTCCGTCGGACCTTGCGATCCGGACCTCCCTGCGGGTGCAGCAGATTCTGGCCAATGAGACGGGGGTGGCGGACGTGGTGGATCCGCTGGGCGGGTCGTACTATGTGGAAAAGCTGACCGATGAGATGGAGGCGAAAATCGGGGAAATCATCGGAAAGATTGAGAGCGACGGCGGGATCGTGAAGCTGATCGAGAGCGGCGCCATTCAGCGGGAGCTGGCTATGCAGAGCTATGCGATTCAGAAGAGGATCAGCTCCGGGGAAAAGGTTCTGGTCGGGGTGAATAAGTTCAAGGTGAAGGAAGAGGAGCGGGATCTTGAGGTTTACAAGACGGATCCGGAGACGATCCACCGTCAGCTTCAGCGGCTGAAGGCCGTGAAAGAGAGCCGCGACCAGGGGAAGGTGGAGAGCGCCTTGAAGGAGCTGGAGTCGGCTGCCGTCCGCGGCGACAATCTCATTTCATATCTGTTCGAGCCGTTAAAGGCCAAGGCGACCATCGGCGAAATCATCGATACGCTGAAGAAAGTGTACGGGACCTTTAAAGAACCGACGACGGTTTAGAGACCACTTTGGGAGGGTTTCATGGAAACGAACAAGACCATTCGCGTTCTGATCGCCAAGATTGGCCTGGACGGGCATGATGTCGGCGCCAAGGTGCTGATCTTCTGGCTTCGGGACCAGGGCATGGAGGTGATTTATACGGGATTGCGCCAGAGCGTGGAGCAGGTGGTGGAGGTGGCCCTTCAAGAAGCGGTGGATGTGATCGGAGTGAGCATCCTGTCGGGGTCGCATGTCTCCATTGCCAAGAAGTTGCTCAAGAGAATCCGTGAGCGTGAACTCGACGATGTTCTGGTCCTTTTCGGCGGGACCATACCGAAGGATGACATCGCGGTTTTGAAAAGCACTGGTGTACATGGTGTCTTTCCCTCGCATGCAAAGCTCGAGGAAATCTCGGCATTCATCAAGGAAAATGTCAAGCAGGCAGGGGGGTAAAATGGGCGACATCGGTGAGCGGATCCGACATCGGGAATCCCTGGGCAAGATCATGACAGCCGAAGAGGCGGCCCTGCTTTTCCAGGACGGGATGCTGGTTGCAACCTCGGGGAATCCCCTCATGGGTTATCCGAAGGCGACGTTTCTGGCCCTGTCGGAGCGGATCAAAAAGCAGGGAGGGATCCGAATCGATCTGTTGTGCGCCGGGCCGCTGGGTTCCGAGGTGGAAGATCTCCTCGCCGATGCCGGTGGGATCAGAACGCGGATCGGCGCAATCGGCGGCGAGAAACTGAGGGCCGCCGTCAATCGCGGAGAGGTGAAATTCATCGAAGGCAAGGGGGCGCAACTGCCGCTCCAGGTGAAAAGGGGGTGGTACGGACCCGTCGATATGGCCATCATTGAGGCGATCGGGCTGACCCGGGAGGGTCATATCATCCCTTCGACGGCGGTTTATGATTCTCCCGAGTGGATCGATGCCGCCTCTCAAGTGATCGTTGAAATCAACCTCAACCGCCCGATGGCCCTGGAGGGATTGCATGACGTGTATCAGAAGGGCGGCGATCCCATTCCGATCGTCGGCAACCCTCTGAAGCGGACCGGCGTGCCCTATTTTCCGATCAATCCGGAGAAGATCAAGGGGATTGTTTTGTCCGATCGGGGCGACAAGCCGTCCGGTGAACCCAAGCCGGATCGCATAGGCGCTCTGCTCGGCCAGCATCTCCTCGATTTTTTCAAGAAGGAGATTGCCGCCGGACGGTTGAGCGATCCCCTGCCGCCCATCGAGCTCGGCGTGGGGGATCTTGCAGGCCATGTTATGAGGAAAATCGGCGCCAGCGACTTCACCAATTTTCGGTTTCACGTGCCCGCCATCACGGATCCCGTGCTGGAGATCGTCGAGGCGGGAAAGGTGGACTGGGTTTCCGGAATGGCCCTGAGGCTCTCCCCGGAGGCATGGGGGAGATTCCAGACGAATCTTGACCGCTACAAGCAGTGCATGGTGCTGCGTCCCGTAACGATCTGCAATTCCGCTGAAGTCATTCAACGATTGGGTGTTGTTGCGATTAACGGCTGTCTGGAGATGGATCTTCAGGGGCAGGTGAATTCGAGCCATGTGCTGGGCGCCAAGATCCTGACCGGCATTGCCGGGTCGTATGATTTTTCCCGGAACGGCCTCTACTCGATTTTTGTCGGGCCGTCGACGGCCAAGGGTGGGAAGATCTCCGCGATCGTCCCGATGGTCTCGCATGTCGATCATACGGAGCATGATGTGGATATCTTAGTGACGGAACAGGGGCTGGCCGATCTGCGGGGATTGGATCCCCGGGAGCGGGCTCGGGAGATCATCCGGCAATGCGCGCATCCCGATTACAGGGAGATGCTGTCGGACTATCTGGCCCGGGCTGAAAAGGAACCGGGACACATCCCCGTCTTGTCGGAGGAGTCCGGTTCTTTTCATTTGCGCCTCAAGCGATCTGGCAGCATGAGAGAAAGCGGTTCGTAAGGTTTCTTTGCAGCTCGCCAATAACCTGTTGAATATGGCGCGGAAGATAGTGCATCATGCGGTCATGGTTGCCATTGCCATTTTTCGCTTGACACCGGGGGCGGGTTGCGGTTAAGGAGGCGCGCTGCAAAGGTTTGTTGTTTCAGGAAGTAATCGTCTTTCTAAACGGTTCGTTGGCGGGAAAGCGCGCGGGCCAGAATGGGGGTATTGTGCATGGATAATTTTACATTCGGAATTACGATGCTCATCTGCGGAATGGGGGGAACGATCCTGACCCTCTGGATCATGAGCCTCGTAATGGGCCTTTTGGGGAAACTGTTTCCCGAAAAGCCGGCGAAGAAGGAGGCGTAGGAGATGGCGGACGCAATCGTAAACGGACTCGGCGGCCTGACCGTCGGTTTTCAGATGATCGCCGTGGATTGGCGCAATACCATCATGATTCTGGTGGGATTTGTGCTTCTCTACCTTGGGATCAAGAAGGACTGCGAACCCCTGCTGCTGGTTCCGATCGGCTTCGGGTGTATCCTGGTCAATATCCCCCTTTCGGATGTGATGAGCCAGGAAGGATTCATCCGGGCTATCTATGATGCGGGCATCACGACGGAACTCTATCCGCTGCTGATCTTTGTCGGCATCGGCGCGATGACGGATTTCGGACCGGTCCTCGCCCAGCCGTCCACGTTTCTTCTCGGCGCTGCGGGCCAGTTCGGGATCTTCTTGACGTTGCTCCTCGCATTGGCGCTGGGTTTCCCGCAGTTGGACGCGGTTGCCATCGGGATCATCGGGGCGTGCGACGGGCCGACGGCCATCTACGTCACAGCCAAGTATGCCCCGCACCTGCTCGGCGCCGTATCGGTCGCCGCCTATTCCTATATGTCGCTGGTGCCGATCCTCCAGCCGCCGATCATGAGGCTCTTGACGACAAAGAAGGAACGCATGACCGTTATGAAGGCCGTGGCCAAACCGGTCTCCAAAACGACAAAGATGATGTTTCCGCTGGTCATCACAATCCTCGGCGGCATCATTGCCCCGAAGGGACTGCCGCTGTTAGGGACGATCATGCTGGGAAACCTGATGCGGGAATCCGGCGTCGTGAGCCGCCTGACCAAGGCGTCGGAGAATGAAATCGCCAATGTCGTGACCCTCTTCCTCGGTCTCTGCATCGGCGCGACCATGGTGGGAAGCGCCTTTATCAAAACGCAGACCCTGATCATCCTGGCGCTCGGTTTTGTGGCCATCTGTCTCGACACGGTCTGCGGCGTCCTGATGGGCAAGGTGATGCGGGTCGTCACCGGCGGAAAGGTGAACCCGTTGATCGGCGCGGCCGGGATCTCCGCCTTTCCGATGGCGGCGCGCGTCGTCCAGCGCGAAGGTGCGAAGTGGAACAAAAAGAGCTACCTGCTCATGCACGCGATGGGCGCCAACGCCGGCGGCCAGGTCGGTTCGGTCATCGCCGCGGCGGTGATGCTGTCGGTTCTGGCGGGGATGGGGATCATCCGGTAGAGCCATGATTCCCATCGTTTCCATCGTCGGCAAGTCGAATTCGGGAAAGACGACGCTGATCGACAATCTCATCGCCTTGGCCGGCGACCGGCCGCTTCCTGCGGAGGTTCCCTGTTTCGACCGGGACGACGCCGTGGGACTCACGGATCTGATTGTGGAACGCTTTCTCAAGGAGGAAGCCGATGATCACGATCCATGAACAGGACCGATTACAAGGCATTACGGAAGGAGAAACCGAATGGATCGAGAACTGCCGGGGTGTGCACGCTGTCCGTTTGAACCGTCGGTTCGCATCTGTCAGGACGAGGAGGGCAAGGCGCCGCCCTTCTGCCCCACGGTGAACAGAGCGGAGGTGATTCAAAAGGCCCTCGAAGAGCTGAAGAAGCCGGATATTCTTGAATTTGCCCGGCAGGCGTCGATCCAGGAGGGGGAGGGGTATGCGGACCGGGAACTCGGTTATGCCAAGGCAAGACCCCTCAAACCGAGGATCGTGGAGACGATCGAGTTTGCCGGGAAGATGCGGTACAAAAAGATCGGACTCGTCTTCTGCATCGGCCTTCGCAAGGAGGCCAAGGTCGTGGAGAATCTCCTCTCCGTGAATGGGTTTACGGTCGTCTCGGGACTCTGCAAGATGGGCCGGGCGCCGAAGGAGACGATCGGGGTCCGGGATGATCAGAAGATCAGGATCGGCTGCTTCGAGTCGATGTGCAACCCCATCGCCCAGGCGTTTCTGTTCAACGAGGAAAAGACCGAGTTCAATGTCATGATGGGCCTGTGTGTGGGCCACGACTCGCTGTTTCTGAAATACGCCAAAGCCCCCTGCACGGTCTTTGCCGTCAAGGACCGCCTCCTCGGGCACAATCCGCTGGCGGCCATCTACACGATCGACAGCTATTACCGGTCGCTCAAGGTTCCGGCAACCGGGAAAGGGTAGCCTTTCAGCCCGTCACTCCACAACGGTTCCTACATTGCAGAAGAAGAACCTCTCCCCGAACTCGGCGGCCAGGCGGATTGCCGTTTTTTGCCCCGTGCAGTGGGAGACCCCGAGACGTTCGATATCAAACGCCTTGAGCGCATCGATGCTTTTCCCTCGCTGCTCATCGCTGACCGGGCCGAGATGCGTACCGCCGATCACGGCATGGATAGGATGCGGCCCCATTTTCTCCATGATGTAGCTCAGCGTGTTGATGATTCCGGAATGGCAGCATCCCAGGATGATAAACAGCCCCTTTTCGGTCTCAACGACGACTGACTGGTCGTCAAGGAGGTCATCCTTCACATACCCTTCGCCGGACTTTATCATCTGCTTTCCATCGCCAAGTTCATAGTCGGTACGGCGGGGCACCTCCCCCGTCAACCACAATCCCGGTTCGATCTGATGGAATTCGGCGCTGAATTTGAACGTCGCCCCCTTGGCTTCCAGAAGCGGCCGGGGATAGGGCACGCCGATGTAATGCACCGTATTTCCGCTAACGCTGTAGCTCTCTTTGAAAAAATCGGGATGGGCATGGATTATTCACCGCTCCCGTCAGATCGAGAACGGGGCCAAGCCCTCCGGTATGGTCCCAGTGGTGAACAGATAAGGCATTGCTTTTGGCGGAAGGAGTATAAGCAGCAACGGACTTGTATGTCAAGGAAATATTGGCCACAATATGTGGGGTGCGGCGCCGATGATCGTGGAAGGGATATATCCTGGCGCCCGAACTATGGGGAGAACGAACGGCTTGTCGACCATTTCACGAATCACGAATGCCTTTTTGAGCACAATCCGGATGTGCCTCTCCTGCGCACCTTTTTTTAGCGAGGCGTTATGCATGAATATAGGCATCCCAAGAGTATTCAGGATCGCTCCCCGATCAGGTCGAGGACAGGCCGTAGATTGTGTCAGCATGTGTTTGCAGTTGGAGGTCGGAAGCGGCGTATTCATGGGGACACGATGCGGCATTATGTCCCCATGGGGCGTGATCTTTTGGCGGCGGTCTTACCTTTGCCAACCATAGTCCCAGATGAACGAGGATGTCCCGGATTACCGACGGATCCTCAATACTGCTGATAATCCGCATGGTCCCGTTACATCTCGGGCAGACCAGGGGATCTACTTCGTATATCTTCTGAATCAGTCTGGCCCAACTTTTCCTGAACGCCTTTTCGTTTCCCTGCGGTTCGAGGATGCAGGGGATGGCGTCATCCAGACCTTCCTGCCGGCGTTTTCCCCGCGAGAGTTGCTGTAATACCGTAATATCTCACCATTTGCTCGCCCCGGTTCGGGATGTGGGAGCACATCGCGGCCAGCCATTCCAGGGCCGGGAAGTTCCTGGTTGTCGCGCCGTCTCTGGATGTATAAACGACCGTCCCCTCTTGATCCAGGTACTGCATCCGCTCTTGGGAGAAGGACGCCCGGATGATGTAGCGGGCCAGGTTCTCCATAGCCGTATCATCGTCGGGGGAGATGCGGTTGCCGCAGAAGATCCCCGATCAGGTCGAGGACAGGCCGTTGAAGCCGGAATGCCGCCACGACGAGAGCATGGCGATCAACTCCTGCGTGATCTTTCTCCTTGGAGAATATCATGCCGCCATAATGTAGAACGGTCGTTCTATTTGTCAAGAGGGATTTTCTGATATTCATGTGTCACTTGCCACTTGCATAGATTTGAAAATGCTATATAATCAATACAAAATGATGGGATGAAAAATGAATATTATTACCGGTTGCACTCTGTGAGCTGGCGACGGGGGAGATTTTCGGGTGGCTGATATCATGAGTTGTCCAGCAAAAGGGATGTCTGAGTTTTTGGATATTGTTCGACAAAACGCAGAGCAGAGGATTGTCTTCTCGTCGCATGCGCTTGACGAAATGAACGCTCCCGACGAGATGATTTCAACCGAAGAGATCAAAGAGGTTGTTTTCAACGGATTCATGATTGAGGATTACCCTCATGACAGGCGTGGACATAGCGTACTTCTTGGAGGCAAAACATCTTCTTGCAGGGTTGTCCACGTTGTTTGTGCTCCGAAAGAAGAGTATCTTGCTATCATTACGGCTTATGTTCCATCACTTGAAAAATGGGAAGCAGGTTTGATGAAAAGGAGGGAAAGATGAACTGCATGCTCTGCTCCGGTGAAATGGAAAAATCCCGAGTTACCTATACCGTAGACAGAAAAGGGTATCATCTGTTTCTTGAGGATGTTCCTGCCTATGTTTGCAGCCAGTGTGGCGAAAGGTTTTTCAGTGAGGATGAGGTTGCATCAATTCAGAAAATGCTGAAGCAAATGGAAAACGGGCTGGCAGAGTTGCGGAAAGTTGCGTGACGACATTTAAAACTTTCCTGCGCGCCTTTTTTGATTACACGGGCATCACTACTTGATTCTCTCCGCCAGGATGTCCGCCACGTGCTTCATCCGGACGCCAGGGAGCTGCTTGTCGAGGCCGCCCTGGAGCTGGACCATGCAGCCGGAGCAGGCGCAGACGGCAATCTCCGCGCCGGTATCGCGGATGTTGTCGATCTTCTGCTTCAGGATCGGCATGGAGAGCTCCGCGTACTTGACGCCGAAGAGCCCGGACATCCCGCAGCACTTGTCGGCGTCCTTCATCTCCACGAGCTCGCAACCGGCCGCCTCGATGAGTAGCCGCGGCTCCTTCTCGATTCCGAGGACCCGCTTCAGGTGGCAGGAGTCGTGGTAGGTCGCCTTCGGTCCGCCCCGGGTCTTCCCAAGTCGGCCCCGTTTTTTGTATTCCTCCGCGACGAAGCTGCAGAACTCCCTTACCTTTTTTGCCATCGCCGCCGCCTTCGGACCCCACTCCGGGTCATCCTTCAGGAGTTCCGCGTAGTTCCGGAGGGACTCCGTACATGTGGGGCAGGCGGCGATGATCACGTCGGGATTCATCTCCTCCAGCGCCTTGATGTTATCGATGGCGATCTTCTTTGTCGTCTCCACGTCCCCCATCGCGATCACGGGCTTTCCGCAGCAGCCCTGCCCCTCGGGGAAAGAGACCTCCATGTTCAAATCCTGGAGGACCTTGAAGACGGATTCCCCTGTCTCGGGGAAGACGAAGTCGATCGTGCAGCCGCTGAAGAACGCGACCCGCCTGTCCGGCTTGTCGATCTTCTTTACGATCTTCCCGATCCGGTCGCGGAGCGGCAGGGCGGCGATCGCCGGGAGGCTCCGGTCCTTCGCCATCCCCGCGAGAAAAAGCGGCAGGTGGCGGATCAGCTTTCCCGACTGAAAGGGTTTCTGGCCGATGGAGGCGAGGCGGAGCAGCGAATGGAAGAGCTTCCGGTTGGAGACGATGTTCTCGAAGGTTTGCCGGAGGAAAAAGGGAAGGCCCTTCTCCTTTACGTTCCGGATGCGGAGCTCCTCGATGAGGCCGGGGATGTCGATCTTCCCCGGACAGACCGTCGTGCACCGGCGGCAGCCGATGCAGAGTTCTTGGAACTTCTCGAACTCCTTCATCCCGTGGAAAAAAGCGGTGAGGATCGCCCCGATGCCCCCCGCGTAGATGTGGCCATACACGTGGCCGCCGATCAGCGTGTAAACCGGGCAGACGTTCAGGCAGGCGCCGCAGCGGACGCACTGGAAGATCTCCTTGAATTTATCGTCGTGGGCCGCCTTGAGCCGTCCGTTGTCGAGGAGGATGATGTGCATCTCCTTTTCCTCCTCGACCCATTTCCCGTCCCTTTTGACCATCGCGGGCGTCGGGCCGGCGATCATCGTCATGTAGCTCGTCATGAGCTGGGCGGTGGCGCTCCGGGGGAGGACCTTGAGGATCGTCGCCGCGTCCTTGATCGTGGGGATCAGCTTCTCGTAGCCGATAATGACGACGTGGATCCGCGGCAGGGTCGTCACCATCCGGGCGTTTCCCTCGTTCGTGACGAGGCCGATCGCGCCGTTTTCGGCGATCCCGAAGTTGGCGCCGGAGATCCCCATGTCCGCCCGCAGGAATTTCTCCCGCAGTTCCTTGCGCGCCGCCTGGACCATGAAGGCGATGTCCGGCGGGATATCCTCCTTGAGCTCCTTCGAGAAGTATTCGGCGACCTGGAAGCGGCTGAGATGAATGGCGGGCATCACCATGTGGGAGGGCCGCTGGCCGGCCAAGGCGACGATCCACTCGCCCAGGTCCGTCTCCGTTGCGGTGATCCCGGCGGCCTCGAGGTAGGGGTTCAGGTGGATCTCCTCGGCGGCCATTGATTTCGACTTGACGATCTTTTTTACGCCGTTCTTCCGGCAGAGGTCGACGAGGTATTCCTTGAGGTCGTCGCCGTTCTTCGCCCGGAAGACCTTCGCGCCCCGCTTTGTCGCCTCCGCCTCGAAGCGGTCGGCGACCTCTTCGATCCGCGCCACCGTGTCGATCTTCATCTGGCGGAGGGCGTCGCGGAGGGTCTCGATGTCGCCGGCGTTTTCATAGGCCTTGGCCCGGGCGATGGGGTACGCCTCCGAGAAGCGCCCGAGGGCGTCGCGGAGGGTTTCATCCTTCAACTTTTCGGAGATTACCTCCCGGAGGGTTTTCCCGGCTTCCATTACGCCGCGCCTCCTATCGGCGTCTCATCGACGGCGATGATCGCGAAACGGCCGGGGCCGTGGACGCCAATGGTCAGCACCCGCTCGATGTCGGCGGTGCGGCTGGGGCCGGTGATGAAACCGATATAGCCGCGATCGAAGGATGGAGAGATGATATCAAACGCCTCGGTGATGCCGGGGACGATGTTCGCGCTGGGCAGGAAAACGACGTGGAGCGGGGGCAGGATCGTAACCAGACGGGTTGCGATGGAGGTTCCGTCCTGAAAGACGCTGCCCGTTTCGGCAACGCCGAACTCCACCCCCGAGATCCCGATGTCGGCGGTCTCCGCGTGGGCGGCGATGTCGGTGGGTTCGGTGTAAACGGTCACCCCCCGCAAGCGGAGCGCCTCCGTGATGCCGGCCGCCTCCTGGATGGGGCTTTCGACAACGACCGCCTTTTTGGCCCCCACCTCATCCACGAGCCGGAGGAGGGTTTCCCTGGCCGCTGCCGCATCGGGAACGCGAAATACCTCGCCGGAAACCGCCTTGGCCCGCGTCTCGAATTCGGGGAAAAGGCGCACTCCCGATGTCGCGGTAGGAAAGAACCGCTTCCAGGAAACACCTGTGGTATTCATGATCTATTGCCTCCGCAACCATACGCGAGAAGATGCCTAACCATCGAGTAAATCTGTTTCTCCCGAAGGTCAAACAAGAGCCAAGAAACACGAGTGACGTATAGCGGAAACACCGCCGCGAGTCAAATGGAATGCCGCCTAACGCAACCCCTACGGCAACATTTATTATGAAGCAACTTGCCTGTTGGAGAGGAGTTCATAAAATCATTGACAAACGAAGCTGAGCGTGGTTCAGTAGCCCAGCCTTTCTCAGACGGTATCGCACCGTCACATGTTCACAGATTCCTTCCGGTACGCTTCATCATGATTCAGGGGCCGAGGAATGACGGGAACGAAAGCGGCAATCAAAGTAGTAACCACCCATCGGACAATTTCTACAGCAGGGCAGACAAACGCCCTTTTTCCTTCCGGTGCTCCGAATTGCTTCTGGCGAAGAGGGAAGGCATCACACGAACCAATCACTGGTTCAAAAAGCCGGAAAGCAAGTCGTCGTGAAGGCCGGCCGACCTCACTTGGCCGGTGTTTCGCTGCGCTCCAAATCTACAGGTGACTTCTGTGTTCGGCGATAATGATTTGCACCCTGTTGCTTTCTGTGGTTCAATATCAGCAAGAGGAGGTGAAATATGGCTGTCGTTGCCGATAAGGTATTTAACGAGGCGCTTTCGTTGCCATCGGATGCGCGGATGAGTTTGGTCGAGAAACTCCTCACCAGTCTCAACCTGCCCACTCATGCCGAGATTGACCGTTTGTGGGCCGAGGAAGCCGAGCGACGGGTTTCCCAGATCGACCGAGGCGACGTGGAACTCATTTCGGGGGACGAAGTATTCGCGAAGATTCGCCGGAAGTACCAGCGATGAGATTCCAATTTCATCCTGCCGCGGATGCCGAGCTTGATCGGACGGTTGAGTATTACGAGCGGTGTCAATCCGGTCTTGGTCTCGAATTCGCGGAAGAGGTCTACGCCGCAATCGCACGAATCATCGAGTATCCTGACGTATGGTCTCCGATGTCGAGGAACACGCGGCGGTGCTGACGAATCGTTTTCCGTACGGGATCATTTATCGGATCTACACAGGCGACCCGATTACTGGATAGAAAGAATTGTGCCGAACCATCGGATGGAGAGCGACGAGCAATAGTGCGCCGGTCGCCATTGCTCGCGCCTCATCCTTGGTGATAGTGTAAAACACCATGTAAAAAAATGATGACAATAGGCACACATTATGTTATGCTGAAACCATGAAGCCCTTTCGTTGGAACCATGAAAAAAATGAACAATTGAAGATTGAACGGAGGATTTCCTTTGAAGAAATTGTACTGTCGATAGAAGCCAACGGGTTGATAGACATATTGAAACATCCCAATCAGGGAAAGTACACTAATCAACTTGTGTTTGTTGTGTTTTATAACGGATATATTTATCTGGTGCCTTTTATCGAGGAGGCCGATTACTACTTTCTGAAAACGATTATTCCCAGCCGAAAAGCAACAAGAGATTATTTAGTGGGAGGTGCTACAAATGAAAAAGAAATATGACAAGTTTGAAGACGAAATAATTGAAGCATACGAAAAAGGAGAGCTTATATCCACGGCTCCGTCAAAAGCCGAGCTTGAAAAATTCCGTTCTGCTGCACAACTCACTTTCGTAAAAGATAGGCGTGTCAATATCCGGCTTACTTCTCCCGATCTTATGGATATCCAGACTCGTGCGATGGAGGAGGGAATCCCTTACCAGACCTTGATTGCCAGTGTGCTCCATAAGTTTGTCTCGGGGAGCCTTATTGAAAAATCATCACGTATAACCAGTCGCTCAACCAGGACCGCCAAAAAACAGGCGGCCGGTTAGCTTTTCGGAATGCTCTCAAGAAGCAGGCCATGAATAAAGCTCGCCTAATCGGGTAGCCGGCGGTTTTTCTCCCCCGGCCCCCACACCACCCGGCATGGGGGTTCGCACCGGGCGGTCCACAGAGGTTACCGGGCCGTAGCCGGGTAGTGAATGTGAATTCACAGCTCTTTGACAGATAGAAGCCCTTGATCCTTGAGCCAATCGTTGGTCATGCCCGTTTGTGTTGCCGGCGTCCGGGATAGTCGCCACGGCCATTTGCGGCTGATGGCCACTGAGATGGCCGCATGGAGCGATGTGCCCAGTTTGCGGAGCTCCCACACCTTGGTTCATGAACACGATCATCAAGCGGATGCCCTACCCTATCTGAGATATACTCTGAAATCCTCGGCGGGCGCGGCGCATGATTGGCGTTGGCGCCGCCTGCGGCGGCACCATCAAAAACATCTACAATGGAGAGGACTACTTCTGTTATAATAGACCGCAGGGAGGCCAGTATGGAATTTGAGTGGGACCCCCAAAAGGCTACCGCAAATATCCATAAACACGACGTTACTTTTCAGGAAGCAGCCTCGGTCTTTGGAGATCCATTGGCTATCACGTTCGAAGACCCGGATCACTCCGCGAACGAAAGCCGACATATCACTTTTGGTTTGTCACTCAAGAAACGATTGCTCATTGTTTCCCATGTGGAACGTGGAGACCGAACGAGAATAATAAGTGCGCGCCTGTTGGACCGCAAAGAAAGGAAAATTTATGAAGAAAGTTAAAGAATCCGACGAACTCCGTCCGGAGTACAGGAAGGAAGACCTTGGCAAGGGTGTCCGTGGGAAGTATTTTGAGTCTTACCAAAAAGGCTCCAATTTGATCCTCCTAAATCCTGAGGTGGCGAAGGTATTTCCCACAGAGGCAGCGGTCAATGAGGCGCTAATATCCCTCATAAACGTAGCAAAGAAATCGACTGGCCTAACCACACACTCAACCGGACGCGCAAAAAAACTGCACACCGGTTAGCGTTACCGATCGCTCATGCAACGCCGCAGGAGGTCGTTACTATGAAAGCCGCATTTGTTGTATTTGACCGCATGACATCTCTGGACTTTATCGGGTTCTACGACCCGGTAACGCGCCTGAAGTCGATGAACATCCTTGATGATTTCGAATGGCGGATATGCGCAACCACCGAGTACGTCGTCGACGATCGAGGGCTTCGGATTGGAGCAGACGCCATAGCCGAGCCCCTAACTTCCTACGACATTCTTTTTGTGCCCGGGGGGTTCGGAACCAGGAATCTGCAACATGACAGGAATTTTGTCGATTGGTTGAAAACGGCCGGTACCTCGCGGTTTAAGGTATCGGTATGCACTGGCGCTCTCCTTCTCGGAGCCGCGGGTTTTCTTCGGGGCAAGAGCGCGACAACACATCCGGGCGCACTCAAGGAACTGGAACAGTACTGTCGAGAGGTTGTCCACGAGCGGGTGGTCGATGATGGAGACATCATTACCGCGGGTGGCGTCTCATCTGCCATCGACGCGGGTCTGCATCTCGTGGAGAGATTGGCTGGTCCGGATGCGCGCGTCCGAATTGCCGCCCAGATGGATTACCCATATCAATGGAACGCGTAGCTCCCGTGCTATCCAACAACACGTTTGGAAGCAAACGCTCTCAAGCGTCGTTCACCGCTGGCGGTCAGCAGCACGAAAGGAGCGAGCGCCATGAAGCCCAGATATGTTCAGACTTTGATATCTATCTTGGTGGTGAGTTTCTTTGTGTGTTTTTATGCGCTGGGCTGCATGGCTCAGGGAGAGCTCTCACGGCCGACGAATTCGGGTATGGGAGCTCATTCATTTACGCTTACAGTCGGCGGACTGGAGAGAACCTATATCGTCTATGTCCCGTTCAACTACAACCTTCAGAAACAGTTGTCAGCGGTGGTGATCATGTTCCATGGCGGAGGGGGTACGGCGAGAGCCGCCATGTGGGAGACCGGGTGGGCGGAAAAGGCCGAAAAGGCCGGATTTCTGGCCGTCTTCCCCAATGCGATGTCACGCGACCCGGCGCAGCCGAGCAGCTTCGCCAGAAACCCTCAACTCTGGAACGACGGCTCCGACCGATTCTATCCCGGCCGGAAAGCTCCGGATGATGTCCGCTTCATCCATGCGATGCTCGACGATCTTCTCGCCCGCTTCGCCGCGGACCCACGGCGGGTTTTCGTCACGGGATTTTCCAACGGCGCTTCAATGAGCTTTCGTATCGGCGCGGAATTGTCGAAGCGCATCGCCGCCATTGCGCCCGTCGCTGGCGCGTGCTGGTTGGAGCCGCTCTCATTGGAGCGGCCGGTCCCGATGTACTACATTACCGGTATGGATGATCCGCTGAATCTGATCGAAGGCGGCGTGCCGAAACTGTTGTCCGGTGGCAGTGACAAGGTTCGCGGGAAACCAAAACCGCCGGTGCGCGATTCGATCCGGAAGTGGGCCAAAGCGCTTGGTTGCCCCGCGACGCCGGCAAGCACATCCGAAATGAACGGCGTTTGCACCGAAACCTACGGCCCCGGCTCCAACGGCGCGGAAGTGATTTACGTCACGGTCCCGGGGCTCGGCCACACTTGGGCCGGCGGCAAGAGCTTGCTGCCGGAGATCATGGTGGGAAAGAGTTCGGACAAGATCAAGGCAACGGATGTAATCTGGGATTTCTTTGAGGAGCACCCCATGAAGTGAAGAGGTATGGAAGGCGCCCAACCAGGAAATGAACACCGCAGGGGCGGCCGGAAAAACGGACACGCTGGCGGGTCAGGAACTTTGCGGTTTTATTTTCAAGGGCTGGCGCTGATCAACCGCAGATTATTTCGTTGACTAACAGGGCCGTTCTTCCTATACTCCGCCCATAGAAAAAAGTTATGGGTTCGCCGGGCAAAGTCCAGAGAAACCGGTCTGTTCAACTCAAGTTTAGAGCATTTCAAGTCCAGAGCAACGATCATTTTATTTCAGGAGGTTTTTATGAGCGCAAACTATGAAGTGAAGGAAGGCGTCGCCGTCATTACCATGAACAACCCGCCGGTCAACGGCCTCGGCCATGCGACCCGCAGCGGCATCTTCGACGGGCTGAAAAGGGCCCTCGCCGACAGCGCCGTCAATGCGGTTGTGATCACCGGCGCGGGAAGGGCCTTCTCCGGCGGCGCCGACATCAAGGAGTTCAACACCCCCAAAACCTTTGCCGAACCGAACCTGCCTTCGGTCATCGAGGCGATCGAGGCCGCGGACAAGCCGGTGGTCGCCGCAGTCCACTCGGTGGCCATGGGCGGAGGCCTGGAACTCGCGCTGGGCTGTCATTATCGCGTGGCGGCGCCGGGCGCGCAGATCGCATTTCCGGAAGTGAAGCTCGGTCTCCTGCCCGGCGCGGGCGGCACCCAGCGCATGCCGCGCGTGGTCGGCGTCGAAACCGCGCTCACCATGATCGTTACCGGCAATCCGACCCCTTCGGAGAAGTTTGCCGGCACGAAGCTCTTTGACCGGATGATCGAGGGCGACCTGATGGCGGGCGCCATCGCCTTCGCCGGGGAGATTGCCGCAAAAAGGCCGCTCCCGAAGGTGCGCGATATCCAAATCAACCTCCCCAACCGCGAGGCCTTCTTCAAGGCCGCGCGCGATACCGTCGGCGCCGCGGCGAAGCATTTCCCCGCGCCGCTCAAATGTGTTGACTGCGTTGAGGCCGCCGTAACCAAGACCTTCGATGAGGGCATGAAGGTGGAGCAGGAGAATTTCATAATGCTCGTCCAGACCACGGAGAGCAAGGCCCTGCGCCACTATTTCTTCGGCGAGCGGGCGGCGGCCAAGATTCCTGACGTGCTGGGCGACACGCCCAAGCGCCCGATCCAATCGGCCGCGGTTGTCGGCGCCGGCACCATGGGCGGCGGCATCGCGATGAATTTCGCCAACGCCGGCATTCCGGTCACGGTGCTGGAGGTGAACCAGGAGGCGCTGGACAAGGGCCTGGCCACGATGCGCAGGAACTACGAGAATTCGCTGAAGAAGGGACGCCTCACGCAGGAGAAATTTGATCAACGCGTGAGCCTGATCAAAGGAACCCTGTCCTACGACGACATCAGGAACGCCGACATCGTCATCGAAGCGGTGTTCGAGGAGATGGGGGTGAAGGAAGGCGTGTTCCGAAAGCTGGACGCGGTGATGAAACCCGGCGCGATCCTCGCCTCCAACACCTCTACTCTCGACGTCAACCGGATCGCGGGCTTCACCGGGCGTCCGCAGGACGTGATCGGCACGCACTTCTTCAGCCCGGCCAATGTGATGAGGCTCTTGGAGATCGTGCGCGGCGCAAAGACCGGCAAGGATGTCCTCGCCACCACGCTGTCGCTCGCCAAGAAGATCAAAAAAATCGGCGTGGTTTCCGGCGTCTGCGACGGCTTCATCGGCAACCGGATGATCGAGCAGTACGGCCGTCAGGCCGGCTTCCTGCTCGATGAAGGCTGCCTGCCGGAGCAGGTGGACCGGGCGATGGAGAATTTCGGATTTGCGATGGGCCCGTTTAGGATGAGCGATCTTGCCGGCAACGACGTGGGCTGGTACATCCGCAAGCGCCGCTACATCGAACGGCCGGAGATGGTCTATTCCAAAACCGCGGACCTGCTATGCGAGAAGGGCCGCTTCGGACAAAAGACCGGCGCCGGCTGGTACGACTACAAGCCGGGCGACCGCAAGCCCTATCCGTCGCCGTGGGTGAACGAGATGATTGTCAACCACTCCCGCGAGATCGGCGTGGAGCGGCGCGAGATCGGCGACCGGGAGATCGTCGAGCGGCTGGTCTATGCGCTGGTCAACGAAGCCGCCCACATCCTCGAAGAGGGGATCGCGCAGCGGGCTTCGGACGTGGACATCATCTATCTCACCGGTTACGGCTTCCCGATGCACCGCGGCGGCCCGATGTTCTATGCCGACACGGTCGGGCTGCCGGCTGTGGTCGCGGCGATGGAGAAATACGCCCGGGGCCGTCACGGGCAGTACTGGAAACCCGCGCCGCTATTGGTCAAACTGGCCGCCGCAGGCAAGACATTCAATTAAGGAGAGATGAGAATGCTGAAAACCAGACTTACCGAATTGCTCGGAATCAAACACCCGATCATCCAGGCCGGCATGGGTCCGTTCAGCAACAATAACCTTTGCGTTGCCGCGGCCAATGCCGGAGCGCTTGGACTGCTTTCAACCAGCGGACTTTTTGACAAGGAGGGGCAACCCTGGATATACAACGCATTCGTCGAGAGCGGAGAGGCCTCGATGGATGATGATATGGCCCAGGCGCTCGAAAAGGTGCTGAAACGGACCTATCGCCTGACCAGGGAAAAAGGCGGCATTTTCGGGATTAACGTGATGGTGTCGGCGGAAGTGGTCGACAAATCGCAGATCTTGATCGACACGGCGATCCGAGTCCGGGAGGAGAACCCCGGAATGAAGGATCATTTCAAGGTGATCTTCACCTCCGCCGGCGACCCTGTCCCCTGGCGCGACAAGATCAAGTCCGCCGGATTTACATGGCTGCACGTCGTCCCCTCGGTCAAGGGGGCGCTGCGATGCCGAAAAGCGGGGGTGGACTGCATCGTTGCTTCCGGGCATGAAGGCGGTTTTCACATTGCCTGGGAGCCGCTCCACTCGATGGTTTTACTGCCTGCCGTGATCGATGCGGTTGCCGATCCGGGTTTCCCCGTGGTGGGGGCAGGCGGATTCTGTGATGGCAAGACCCTAAGCGCGGCGATTGCGATGGGTGCGGCCGGCGTTCAAATGGGGACAAGATTTTTGGCCACCGAAGAGAGTGACTTTCATCCGTTATGGAAGGAGCAGGTGGTCACAACCGGGGACAGGGGAACCCTGGTGGCCCGCGGCGTTGTGGGGCCCGCCCGCTGGCTGAAAACCCCCTCCAGTGTGATCCATCTGCAGAATACGGTCGTGAAGTCTCCCGGCGTGTTCACAGGCATTCCCGATGACTGGTCCACCGTTCCACCGGAATTGATCGCGTATGAAAGAGAAGGCATCAAGGCCGTCTGCATGGGTGATCGGAAAAAGGCGATGATGGCGGGAGGGGAGTGCGCGCAGCGGGTGAAGGACCTGCCGAAGGTTCAGGATCTGATCGACAGGATCATAAAGGATGCCGCCGAGATCATAAGAAACATGCATCAGCATCTGGCCGATGAACAATGATTTTGATGGTCACCCGTTCAGCCGCTCGCGGAATTCATCGGGGGTGAAACGGTATTCCTGGGTGCCGTAGCACTCGACGGCAAAGGAGGCGCATACGCTGCCCATTTGGGCGCATTGCTCAATATCCTTGCCCTGAACCAGGCCGCTGATCAGGCCGCCCCTGTAGGAATCGCCGGCGCCTGTCGGGTCCTCCACTTTTTTTGCCTTGACGGGGAGAATGCCAATTTCAGAGTCCGGCATGGAAACCTGTGAACCCAACTCTCCGCGGGTGGTGATGATCGTCCCGGCCATCCCCAGCAGGGCCTTCTTGTCCACTCCCGTTTTGCTGATGATCAGGTTCAACTCGTAGTCATTGACGATCAGGATCTTGCACCCCTCTATGGACCGGACCAGCTCTTTGGCCTCCCACATGGGCAGGGATTGCCCGGGGTCAAATATGTAATCGATTCCTTTGGCTTTGCAGGTGTGCGGGTAATTCATCATGTCTTCAAGATTCCCGGGAGAGACGATCACAATGGTTTCTTTGGGCGGGAGTTTGTCGAAGTCCAATGCCGAGGAATATCTCATGGCCCCGGGGTTGAATCCGGTGATCTGGTTGTCGGCCCGGTCGGTGGTGATATAGGCCCCAGCCGTGAATTCTTCAGCGATGATTTTGATGTTTTCCGTAGAGATCCCGTTTTTCTTGAGCCATTCGAAGTACCTTTGATAATCATGGCCGATCGTGGCGGAGATGACGGGTTTTTCACCCATCAGCGTGAGCGCGTAGGCAATATTGCCCGCCGTGCCGCCGTATTTTTCCTTCATGCCGTTGACCTGGAAACAGACGTTTAGAGCATGAATTTTTTCAGGCAGGATGTGATCGGCGAAGTATCCCGGGAAATCCATAATTCGGTCATAGGCCAGTGATCCGGAAACAATGATGTTCATGTGTACAAGCCTTTCAAATTAATTCGCGGCAACCATAGGCAATATCGGGTGGGGTGTCAATCTATTTTGCCATGTTTCCGGAATTGCTGTTTCCGGAATTGCTTGACATACCGCTTCGCATTTCGTACATTCCTCCCGTCCCAAAATACAACTATCAAAGGAGCACCCATGGAGCCAATCTATCACTTTGAACATGTTCACATCCTGAGCAGAAATCCGAAGGCTGTCGCGCAGTATTTCCATAAAATGTTCGATGCAAAAATCATCGAAGGCATTGAGCCGGACGGGAAACCGAGGGTCGACGTGGAGATGAACGGCGTTCTCATCTTCATTTTCCAGGTTGGCCCCGAGGAAAACCTCCCGGCCTCTCCCGCCGGGCGCTACATCGGCCTCGATCACTTTGGACTGCGGGTAGATAATCTGGACGAGGCGGCCGCCGAGTTGAAGCGGCGGGGAGTCGAATTTGTTGTTGAACCCTTCATGAAAAAACCCGGCCTCAAGATCTCCTTTATCCGCGGCCCGGAAAATGTTCGGATTGAATTGCTGGAACGGAGCTGATCTACGACAGGACGGAAACCATGAAAACCTATGAACAGATCAACGATCGCATCGCGTCCGGGAAAGCCGTTGTGTTGACGGCCGATGAGATCATGGATTACGTGGACAAAAAGGGTCTCCAGGCCGCGGCCCAGGAGGTGGACGTCGTCACAACGGCCACATTCGGCCCGATGTGTTCGTCAGGCTGCTTTTTGAACTTCGGCCATTCCAAACCGAAGATCCGGATGTCCGAGGCATGGGTCGCCGATGTTCTGGTTTACACGGGCCTCGCCGCCGTGGATGTCTACCTCGGGTGCACGCAACTGCGCCACGGAGACCCGGCCAACATGTATCCGCCCGGTGAGTTCCGGTATGGCGGCGGTCACGTGATGGAGGATCTCGTGTCGGGGAAAACGCTCCAGCTCTTCGCCCTTTCCTACGGCACGGACTGTTATCCGCTCCGGGAGATCCGCACCTACTTCTCCATCGACGACCTGAATCAGGCGATCATGGTCAATCCGCGAAACTGCTATCAGAATTACAATGTGGCGATCAACCGTTCCGACCGGACGATCCACACCTACATGGGCAAACTCGAGCCCCATCAGAAAAACGGAAACTACTGTTCTGCGGGCCAGTTGTCGCCGCTGCTCAACGACCCCTACTACGAAACCATCGGCGTCGGTACGCGCGTCTGGCTGGCCGGAGCCCACGGGCACGTCTACGCGGAGGGAACGCAGCATGCCGGCGGCGGCGCCAGAACGCCGGACGGTGTGCCGATGGGTGGAGCGGGAACGCTGGCGCTGACCGGCGACATGAAGCAGATGAAGAAGGAGTTCGTCCGGGGCGTCAGCTTCATCGGCTATGGGGTTTCGCTTGCGCTGGGGATCGGAATCCCCATTCCCATCCTCAATGAAGAGGTCCTGAGGCGAGCCTGCGTGCGCGACCGGGACATTCTGGCCCCGGTGGTGGATTACGGCGTCGATTATCCGCAAAATACGGGCAACGTCATCGGTCACGTCAGCTACGAGCAATTGCGCACCGGCCAGATCCAGGTCGAAGGCAAGGCGATCGAGGTCGGCTCGTTGTCTTCCTACCCTAAGGCATTGGAGGTTGCGAATCTGCTGGCGGATGAAATCCGGCGGGGAGATTTCCAGCTTGCCGCTCCGATGGCCCCCTTACGTAAAGACGCAAAAATGAAGCCGCTGGTAATGAGGGAGAAGCCCCGATGAACGACGATTCCGTGACCAAAAAACTGATGTTCTACTTTCCCAAATGCGTATGTGACAAGCCAATCATTTACCACCTGGTTAAAGATTATCATCTCATCGTCAATATCTATCGAGCCAAGGTCACGCCGGAAGAGGAAGGGTACCTTGTGCTGGACGTCACGGGCACGGAAGAGGCGATCCAGGACGCAATCGATTTTGTAAAGACCTTCGACGTCACGGTCAATTATTCCGGGAAGGGGGTCGTGCGCGACGAGGAGCGCTGCTCCCATTGCGGCTACTGCGTCCCATACTGTCCCCCGGGGGCGCTGAAAATCGAAGACCGCGCGACCCGCAAGGTTGCTTACAATGAATCCGAATGCATCGAGTGCCTGGCATGCATCCGCATCTGTCCCTTTGGCGCGTGCACATCGGCGTTCTAATCGCAACGTCCGCTCAGGCAGCCCATGAACCGCAAACGGGTTTACAGAACGTTCATCCACAAGGAAGCGGTTTTGCGGATCTGCTGCGAACCGTTTGAAGCCGTCACGCGGGAGATCGTCCGGCAACGGGCGATTCTGGAGGGGTATATCCGGCGGCATCCCCATTTTCAACACGCGCTCGAACCCGTTGCGATCCAGGCCGATGCGCCCGAAGTTGCGCGGCGAATGGCCCACGCCGCAAACAAGGTGGGCGTCGGACCGATGGCTGCTGTCGCCGGGGCCATGGCCCAGCTTGCGGTCGAGGCCGCTCTTCGGGCCGGCGCCGAAGAGGTGATTGTGGATAACGGGGGCGACATCTATCTGCAAACCGTCGAACCTGTGATCATCGGTCTCTATCCGGGCGAATCGGGGCAAATCGGTCGACTGGCGTTTTCATTGCAGGCGTGCGATACCCCCCTCTCCATCTGTTCATCTTCGGGAAAAATGGGCCACTCTCTGAGCCTGGGCCAATGCGATCTGGCCACCGTGGTTGCCAAGGATGCCGCCCTGGCGGATGCCGCGGCGACCTTGGCCGCCAATCTCGTCAAGGCCGTCTGCGATGTGGAGCCGGCTCTGAATCAAATGGTTTCCATCGAAGGCGTCAGCGGCGTGATGATTGTCAAGAACGGCCATGTGGGTCTTGCCGGAAAACTTCCCCCCCTTGTCAAGATGCGCTGATCCATCGGAATCTCTTTGGGTCCATTCCCCGAGGTTTGCCTCGCTCACGTCATTCCCGCGAAAGCGGGAATCCAGGAAAGGAAACTGGATTCCCCCGTATCACGGTACGGGGCAGGCTGCATGTCAAGCACGAAATGACATCCAATACCCTGCTGCTTGCGGTGGGGTAGTTTATTGCCTGATCCATCCGATCTATCGCTGTGGGGGGGTGGAGATCCGCCGGCCGCTTGCCTGCCACCATATGGCCAGGGCCAACGGCGCCAGCGATGCCGCTGCCGCCGCCAGCGCCATGACCCCGTAGCCGCCGACGGCATATACCACCCCACTGACGACCTGGCTGGCAGCCGAGGTCAGGTTTAGCATCAGGTCGTTGAAACCCTGGGTCTTGGCCCTCTCTCCAGGCGAAAGCTGGTCGGCCAGCAGGGTGGACCCGGCCACGTAGGCGAAGTTCCAGCCAAGCCCTAACAGAAAGAGTGCGACCATCAGCGCGACAAGGCCGGTCGAAGGGGCGGCCATCAGGCAGGAGACCATCATCACAACCGCTCCCAGGATGATCACCTGCCCGCGCCCCCACCGATCGGTCATCCGCCCGGAGAGGATGGAGAAGGCGAACATTCCCAGGGTATGGGCGGAGATCACCAGCGACACCGCGCTCAAGGGGTGGTGAAAGGCCTTCATGTGGACGGAGGTGATGGACATCGGCACCATCATCACCATCTGGGCAAAGACCACGCTGACCATGGCCACGATAACCCCCGGTTGCCGGACGATTTCCGCAAGGGAGCGGGTTCCCTGCCAGGGGACCGATTCGGGATATAGGCGGGCGAGTTCGCGCCCGACGTCTCGCGGGTCCGGCCTCAGCCCCGCAAAGATCAGTATGGCCGCAAGGATCAAGCCGACAAAGCCGACGCCATAGGGCCCGGCCAATTCCGAAAAACCGGCCCACTGCGCCAGCGTTCCGGTGGGGCCCACCAACAGAGGTCCGAAAATCGCCCCCACCGTGCTTCCCAGCACCACATGGGAGATGGCCCGCCCCCGCTCCGAAGGCAGGTGGACCTCCGCCGCGGCAAAGCGACCCAGATCGACGGCCGATCGGGCCATTCCCACCAGGACAAGACCCATCAGGAAGAGCGGCAGGGAGCGGCCGACCACCGCGCCCATGGCGATCACCGATCCGATCACCCCAAGGACCTGCCCCAGGGCGAGACCCCCTCGCCGACCGATCCGCTCCATGCTGAGGCCCCAGACCAGGGCGCCGAAAGCCTGCCCCAGCACATAGACCGCGCCAGGAACGCCCGCCATGGCCTTCTGTCCGCTCAAATCCACGCCGACGAGGGCGTTGACGGTGAATGCGGCGATGAATCCTGCCGAGCTCAGGCTCTGGGAGAGAAACAGCACGATCGTGATCTTTCGGGCGATACGGTTGAAGTCCTTCACGTTTTTCTCCCTTTTCCCACTGAAATTTCCGGCCAAGAAGTACGGGAAACGATAAGGAATGTCAATCAGAATCGTATTCTGCCTTCTGGCCGGGGGGTGGCCCTGGCCTGTCAGAAGCTCGGCCTGGATGCGATTCCCGTCTTACATGGGGACTCTTCGTTAAAAATCTGGACAATCCTGGCCTGACGGATGTATTCAAGGACAATCTCAAGACCCCGGTGACGCACCATGGACCAGATCTTCAAACTCGCCTTTTTCATTAAGCCGTATTGGAAACGCGCCACTCTCGCCCTGGTCCTGCTGACCGCGCTGGTCTTCATGGATCTGGCGATTCCCCGTCTGGTCCAGCGGATCATCGATCAGGGGATCGGGCGGCATGACCAGGGGGTCGTCATCCGGACCTCGCTTTTGATGCTCGGCATCTCGCTTTTGAGCACGCTGTTCGCCGTCGGCAACAACATCCTCTCCGTCCATGTCGGGGAGTGCGTGGCCCGCGATCTGCGCGATGCGCTTTTCACCCGGATCCAGACCTTCTCGTTCGCCAACCTGGATGAACAGAAGACCGGCCAACTGATGGTGCGCCTGACCAGCGACGCAAGCGCCGTTCAGCGGGTGGTGCTGGTTTCGCTCCGGATCGGGACGCGCGCCCCGCTCTTGATGGTCGGGAGCCTGATCCTGATGGTCAGCACTAGCCCCGGCCTGGCCCTGCTCCTGCTGCCGCTACTGCTTATCACCTCCGCGCTCATCGTCTTTTTCGTGATCCGGATGGAGCCGCTCTTCCGCTCCGTGCAGCAGAAATTGGACGGGCTCAACACTGTCCTGCAGGAGAACATCGCCGGGGTGCGGCTGGTCAAGTCCTTCGTGCGGGCCGATTTCGAAGGCGAACGTTTCGAGAGGGCCAATGAGGCCTACACCGGCCAATCGGTGCGCGTGCTGCAGATCGTCTCGACCATGTCGCCCGTCCTGACGATGTGCGTGAATATCGGCATGGTCATCGTCATCTGGGTCGGCGGCATCCACTCCATTCAGGGAAATCTGTCCGTCGGGCAGATCGTGGCCTTTACGAACTACCTGCTCACGACCATGACGCCGCTCATCATGATGACCGTGCTCTCCAACGTCTGGGCCGGCGGGATCGTTTCGGCCAAGCGTGTCAATGAAGTCCTGGATACCGTGCCCGACGTCCGGGACGCCCCGGACGCAATCTCCCTGCCCGAACCGGTCCAGGGAAGGCTGATCTTCGAAAACGTCTCCTTCCACTACAACGGCGCCCACGCCGAATCCGTTCTTTCGGAGATCAGCCTGACCGCCGAGTCCGGGCAGACCGTCGCGATCCTGGGGGCGACCGGCTCGGGAAAATCGACCCTGGTGAACCTCGTACCCCGTTTTTACGACATCTCCGCCGGAAGGATCCTGCTCGACGGGATCGACATCCGCCGGCTTCGGCAGGACTCCCTGCTGGCGCAGATCGGGATCGTGCCGCAGGAGACGGTTCTTTTCTCGGGGAGCGTGCGGGACAACATCCGCTACGGCGTCCCTGGCGCCGGCGACGAGGAGATTTTTGCGGCCGCCAAAGCGGCCCAGGCCCATGACTTCATCATGGCGCTCTCCAAAGGGTACGACACCCATGTTGAAGAGCGCGGCGCGAACCTCTCCGGCGGCCAGAAGCAGCGGATCGCAATCGCGCGGGCGCTCTTGACCCGGCCGCGGATCCTGATCCTCGACGACAGCACCAGCTCCGTGGATGTGGAGACCGAAACCCGGATCCAGGAGGCGCTGGAGGCGCAGATGCACCGGCACACCACCTTGGTGGTGGCGCAGAGGATCAGCACCGTCCTGAAGGCGGACAAGATCGTCGTCCTCGAAAAGGGGCGTATCGCGGCGGAAGGGACGCACGGGGAGCTGATGGCCGCAAGTCCGATCTACCGGGAGATCTTCGAATCCCAGCTCGGCGGCGAGATGGACGAGGTACCCACATGAGAATCCCGTCCCAACGCCGCGCCACTGGCAATATCCGCGCCGCGATGCGGCCGCGCTTGCAGGGGATGCGGGAGACGATCGAGGCGGCCCGCGACCCGCGCCACGCGCTTACGCGCCTGCTGCCCTACCTTCACCCTTTCGGGGGTATGCTGCTCGCGGTCTGCGGGATGATCGTGATCTACACGGTTATGGGGCTGATCGGCCCCTACCTGATGGGGGTGGCCATCGACCGGTTCATCGCCGTGAAGGGGTTGGCCGGGTTGGCGCGGATCTCCCTCTGGATGCTCCTCGTCTATCTTTTGAACAACCTCTTCCAGGCCGTCTCGGCGTGGCTGATGGCCGACGTTTCCCAGCGCGTCCTGAAAGAGCTGCGGCGGGACCTCTTTTCCCACATGCAGACCCTGCCCGTGAGTTTTTTCGACGGCAAGCCGGCGGGCGAGTTGATGAGCCGCCTGACGAACGACATCGACGCCATCAACCAGGCCGTCTCGCAGAATGTCACCGCGCTTCTGGCCGGAGTCCTATCGCTCATCGGGATCCTGGCGGCGATGTTCGTGCTGGACATTTGGCTGGCGCTGGCCTCCGTCCTGGTCGTCCCGATCATGTTCGCGTTCACCGAGTTTGTCGCCCGGTACACGCGCCTCGGATTCAGGGAGCTTCAGAAACATCTCGGCGAACTCAACGGGGTTATGGAGGAGGCGATCAGCGGGCAGAAGGTGGTCAGCGCGTTTCGCCGGAACGAGTCGGCGATCGACCTTTTCCGCCGGAGCAACCAGGAGGTGTTTCGCGCCGCCGTCTGGGCCAACAGCTATGCCTTCCTGCTCATGCCGCTGACAAATGTGCTGGGGAACTTCTTCGTGATCGTCCTGGCGGGGCTTGGCGGCTGGCTGGCCCTGCAGGGGCTGGTCAGCGTCGGGATCATCGCGACCTTCATCAACTACGCGCATAACTTCATCAGCCCGCTGCGGCAGTTGGCGAACATGTACAACTCGATCCAGGCTGCCCTGGCCGGGGCGGAACGGGTGTTTGAAATCATCGACGCGCCGGCCGAGGCGGACGACGCCCCGGACGCTGCGCCGCTGGAATCCGTCCGGGGGGAGGTCCGGTTCGACCATGTCCACTTCGGTTACCGATCCGGGACGCCCGTCATCAAGGATATGACCCTCGAAGTCAGGGGAGGGGAGACGCTGGCGCTGGTGGGACCGACCGGCGCAGGGAAGACCACCCTCGTCAACCTGTTGACCCGCTTCTATGAAATTGATAGCGGCCGCATCACCATTGACGGCACGGACATCCGCTCCATCCGGAAGGCGGACCTGCGCCGCTGTCTGGGGATCGTTTTGCAGGATACCTTTCTCTTTTCCGGCGCCGTGATGGAGAACATCCGCTACGGACGGCCAGCGGCGACCGACGAGGATTGCATCGCGGCGGCCCGAATGGCCGGCGCCGATCCTTTTATCCGCCAATTAGCGAACGGCTACCGGACCCATCTCTCGGAGCGGGCCGGCAACCTGAGTCAGGGACAGCGGCAGCTTTTGTCCATCGCCCGTGCGATTCTTGCCGACCCGGCCATCCTGATCCTCGACGAGGCGACCAGCAGCGTCGATACCCGGACCGAGGCCCGCATCCATAAGGCGTTGCTGCGACTCATGGAGGGACGCACGAGTTTCGTGATCGCCCACCGCCTGAGCACCATCCGCGACGCCGGGCAGCTTCTGGTGATCGACAACGGCGAAATCGTCGAAAAGGGGACGCACCGGGAACTGCTCGCCCTCCACGGCTTCTACCACCACTTGTACGTCAGCCAATTCAAGGGGCAGGCGATCTAAATCGGGCTCACCGCAGATGGCTTTTGAAGGACGCCTCCACCATGAAGAGCACCCTGGGGATCGTGATCCCCAGCCGTTCCAGCGCCCGCCGGCTGAGCGCCTCTCCGGAGAGATGCGGCTCCTGCGCATGGATCTCTTGGACAAGGGCGTCGATCTGCCCGATGTACCGGCAACCTTCGTCCATGATCTCCGCGATCCGTTCCCCGGTGATCGGCTCATGCCACGACGAGAGGAGGACCTTGACGTTGGAAAGCTGCTTCAGCTTCTCGACGGACGCAACGGAGGCTATAGGATCGGTATAGATCGGGATTTGGCCTGCGGCAGGGATGGAATCCCCCGAAAAGAGGGCGCCTTCCTCCTCGAAGAAAAACGAGACGGATCCGGGAGAGTGGCCCGGAGTCGCGATGACCTTGATCGTCTTTCCCTCCTCCCACGAGATCGTCTCCCCGTCGGTCAGCACCCGGTCGACGGGCGCTCCCTCCGGCGCCAGCTCGAACAGGTTGGGGATGGGACGTTCCCGGTACTGCAGCGCGACATCCTCCACCCAACTTCTATCCGTCGGGTGGACGGCAATCGGGACCGGGGCAAGCTTTCTGATCGGGGCGCACCCGCCGATATGGTCGGGATGCGCGTGGGTCAGCAGGATCAGGGAGATCTCCCGCGGCGACCGTCCCAGTTCCTTCACGGTGTCGAGGATCAGGGGGGCCGTGGCCGCGACGCCGGCATCGATCAGGCAGATCGTCTTCCCGACGATCAGGTAGGAGTAGACGAACCTCTCGACGTATCGGCCCTCTCCCAAGAGCAGCCGGAAGGGATGGCGGATGGCGTGGATCGTGTCGGTGATCTTCATGGTTTCCTCCGTGGTGTGATGATCTGTCTTCCTCTTTTGTGATCTCCTGATCAGGGCTCCAGATCCGTTCCGCCACATAGCAGGCAGACCAGCCCGTGAATTCCACCTCGACTGTGAACGTTTCCTCCTTCTCCGTCAGTGGGATGATGGGCATCGGGCTTGACGGACGTTTGATCCGGCAATATTTCCTGTTTCTCTGGAAGGTTTCCTCGATATCCACGCCGTAGGCCATCCGGATGTCGTTCAATATCCGAATAACCGTCTGTTTCGAGCAATCCAGAGATCGGGAGAGTTCAGTCAGGGAATAACGCTTCCCGGAGAACATCAACCGGACGAAAAGGCTGATCAGTTTCTGCCCGTGTGGATTTTCTGACATTTCTGACAAAGAGATCAACGCTCGCCGCGAGTTCAAGGTGTTCCCCGCCCTTCCACGCGCCGAAGGTCTCGTCAATGGCAGTTAGTTGGCGCAACCGCTGGAGTTCCCGCTTGAGCGACTCATTGACAAACCTGCTCAATTCGCCTTTGCCTACGGTTGCCCGCAGTTCATCCAGCAGGTCTTCGGGGATTTGAAAGTTTGCCTGCTTCAAAGCCGTTTTCATGGATCAACCTTTTGTATGTCTTGTGATGGTCAGTCCTTGAATTTCTTCCTGATTCGCGCTCTTCCGGGCTCTAAAACAGTAAAGCTGCTGTCAAGTTCTGTAGCATGTCCCTCAATCAGATCGATCACGGCTGCAACCATTGAGGCGCGCATGCTTGCCGGATAGCGGATTAGCAGTACGCCCATCATCGCATGTTGATGCGCAAAAACCCACTCACCAAAGTCCTTGTCTTCTGTTATCAGCAGCCGGTTTTCAGCCACCGCCAATTCCAGTACCATTTCATCTGGTAGTGATGGGTATATTTCAGCGACGGCCTTGACGGGATAGCCTACTGACCGCAGTGCGTGAATGACGGAAAAATCGCAACTTTCGTCTGCCAAAAAACTCAATGATTGTGAATTCAATCGGCAGTGCCTGTCTTTAAAAAGATAGTTGTTTCATTGTGGATCATATCGGCGGCGTAAATCAACGCCGCCTGGATGGCGTCTTTCGACAGATTTGGATAACCATCGAGCAAATCTTCAAAAGAGGCGCCTTCACCCAATTTTCTCACGATGAGGTCGACAGGAATCCTGGTTCCTTTGATGACGGGTTTCCCCAGCATCACTTCCGGTTTGGTCTCTATCATGTGATCGGTATTCATAACATCCCTCCCTTGTTGGTCATTATGATACCAGAAATTTAGATTCAGGACAATTTATTCTTTGCCGGAAAAAAGATAGATTCGTGCCGCGATATGGAACGATCGGGTGCTATTCTATGTCCAAAAGAAAAGGTATCGGAACATTGGCGTCACTATTAAAGGACTCAAAAAGGCGGATGTTATGAAAAACAAAAGACGCAGGAAGTCCTTGGCTTTTCTTCTACGCCAGTTTGTGGGTTCGTCATTGTAACCCCTCGTAATGTTAAGATCGCTCTTTTTGCAGCTTTCTGGCCCTGGTCATCCGGAAGGAGTTGGATCGGAGGTTGGAGAAGGCCGGCCACTGTTTCGAGTGGGCCGACATCAAGCAGGATCTCAAGGCCCTGCAGGAGATCACGATTGAAGACAAGGGCAAGACGCTCGCCATCCGCAGCGAATGCCTCGGAACCTGCGGTAAAATCTTCCAGGCTGTCGGGGTAGCCATCCCGTCGACGATCCGGGAGGTGGCATGACGCAAAACATGTTGTCAAAGAGCAATCTGTGGCGCCAAGAACTTTTTCAAGGAAGACATCCATCTGAAATAGTGGAACTATTTTTTAGCAACTGTAGAAGATGAGTTAAAGCCTTTCTTTCGCTGAGGAGGGAGTCGAACCCATGGCTTGAACGGTTGTTTTTGAGGGGGGCGACCCACTCCTCCGTTGACTTGGCTTTGCGAAGGAATCACAGGCCGTCTATGTGCAGATGCAGCGCATGCAGCCGGCCGGAATTCGTTCGCTGCCGCATGCGATAACACAATTAATTTCTATCTTTTTGGCGCCGTCTGGTTTATATATCCCCGTCCATTTATGAAGGAGAGATCGTTTATGTCACGAGCCGACCGATATCTGAAAGCATGCAAAAAAGAGAGCGTGGATTGCACGCCCGTCTGGATCATGAGGCAGGCGGGCAGATACCTCGAGGAATACCGCGCAGTGCGGGCCAAACACAGCTTCATCGAGGTATGCAAGACGCCGGAACTCGTGGTGGAACTGACCCTGCAGCCCGTCCGGCGCTTTGAAATCGACGCCGCCATCATCTTTGCCGACATTCTGCTGCCTCTGGAAAAAATGGGGATCGATTTTGAATTCACCAAAGGCGACGGCCCCCGGATCAACAACATGGTCCAGACGCGGGCCGATGTGGAAAAGATACGGGCCATCAACCCGATGGAAGAGATGGCGTACCTGATGGACGCCATCCGGATGGCGAGGCGCGAGCTGGGCGGCAAGGTTCCGCTGATCGGTTTTTCGGGTGCGCCGTTCACGCTGGCAAGCTACATCACCGAAGGGGGCGGCTCCCGGAACTATGTGTTTACCAAGTCGATGATGTACCGGGAACCCGATACATGGCATTTGCTGATGGAAAAACTGACCGACATGGTCATCGTTTACCTGAATGACCAGATCAAGGCGGGCGTCCAGGCCGTCCAGGTGTTCGACAGTTGGGTCGGATGCCTATCGCAGGCCGATTACCGGGAGTTCGTGTTGCCACACCAGAAACGGCTGATGGCATCCTTAGACAAGTCGGCGCCGCACGTCCATTTTGCCTTCGGTGCGTCGCATTTGCTGCCGCTGATCCACGAGGCCGGAGGCGATGTGATCGGAGTGGACTGGCGCACGGATATCGACGCGGCGTGGAAGGCGCTGAACTATGAACCCTGCATCCAGGGGAACCTCGACCCGGTGGCCCTCTACGGATCGCGTGAGTACATCAAACGCCGGGTCGCGGAGATCCTCGATAAGGTGGGGAATAAAAACGGTCACATCTTCAATCTCGGCCACGGCATCCTGCCGACCGCGCCGACCGACAACGTTAAATACATGATCGACATCGTCCATGAGTTGAGTGCAAGAAAATGAAGACCGGCGTCATCCTCGTGACTCTCGGCGCTCCCCGCAGCCCGGAAGAGATCCCCGAGTTCATCAAGCATTTTATCGGCCGGGAGCTTCCCCCGCCGGCGATGAAAGCCGTCAGCGAACGATACCGGCAAATCGGCGGTTTTTCACCGCTGGCGCGCATCACCGAGGAACAGGCGACGGCATTGGGTGAAGCGCTCGGCGAGGCGTATTTCTGTCTCCCCGCGTTCCGCCATTCGCGGCCGTTCATTGAAGATGTGCTGGAAAGCACGGCGGCATCGGGGCCGGCGCGGATTCTTGTTCTTTTTCTTTCACCTTTTTACGCGAGCGTCACCACGGGAAATTATATCGACGTCGCAAAGAGCCACATCGGAAAAAGATCCCTTTCCGTGCCGGTGGATTTTATCCACAGTTGGTATCGGGAGCCGCTTTTCATCGAAAGTTGGGTGGAGGCGATTCGCGGCGACTCTTTCGATAGGCAGGCATTTTACCTTTTTTCGGCGCACAGCCTGCCGATCAAGTTCTCCGGCGAGCCGTACCGGCAACAGATCGAGGAGACAATGGCGCTGGTCGCCTCCTGCGCCGGCATCCAAAATCATGCGCTCGGATGGCAGAGCATTCCGAACAATGTGACGGAACCGTGGATAACCCCTACCGTCGAAGAAAAAATCGACGCCATCGCCGCTGCCGGTTTCAAAGGCATTATCCAGGTCCCGATCGGGTTCACCGCCGACCACATCGAGACGCTCTACGATATCGATATCACCCACCGACAATACGCGTTGGGGAAAGGGCTTTCCTTCCGGCGCATACCTTCTCTCAATGCCGGTGCGCCGTTCATAAAGGCCCTGAAAGAGGTCGTAACCAAGTTTAACGCCGATGAACGATAAAAAAATAGCCATCGTCGGCGGCGGCATCTCCGCCCTTGCCTGCGCCGTCGATCTGAAAGAAAAGGGATTCAACTTTACCCTTTTTGAAAAGGAAAACTCCGTCGGAGGCAAGCTCTTCACGGAAAGAATCGGCGAGTTTACCGTTGAGGGCGGACCCGACAGCTATCTTCCGGAGAAAATCTGGTCGGTACAACTGATCAAAAAAGTGGGGCTTGAAGGCGAGATGCTCTGTTCAAACGATGAGCACAAAGGCACCTTCATCTATTCCGGGGGACGCCTCCATCCTCTTCCGGAAGGCGTCATGCTGATGGTGCCCACCATGATTATGCCGCTCGTCAAGTCCCGTCTCATCTCTTGGCCGGGCAAAATACGGATGGGCATGGAACTCTTCGTCCCGTCCAGAAAAGATCTGAAAGACGAAAGCCTCGCCGAATTCGTCACGCGCCGACTCGGCAGGGAGTGTCTGGAAAAGATCGCAGAGCCCCTGGTTGCGGGCATTCACACCTCCAATCCGGACAATATGAGCGTGCTGGCCACGTTTCCCCGCTTTGTCGAGATGGAGCGGAAATCCGGCAGCCTGATCAAAAGCATGGTCGCCGCGATGAAAAAAATGCCGCCTCAGAACCCCTTGGGCGCAAAGATGACCTATTTCATGTCGATGAAAGGGGGCATGCAGGAGCTGGTGCAGGGGTGCGTGTCGTACGTGGGCGCAGAGCGGATTCGGACCGGAACGGCCGTGGTCTCGGTGGAGAAGAAAGAAAGTGGCTACCGCCTGACATTCGGCAACGGTTCGACGACGGATTTCGATGCCGTGGTGCTTGCCACCCCGGCTTACGTAACCAAAGAGATCATCGGCGATATGGATGAAGATCTCTGCGGCAGGCTGTCTGCCATAGCCTGGTCATCATCGGCGACCGTTTCCATCGCCTTCCGGAAAGAAGACATCAAGAAGCCCTTACCCGGCTTCGGATTCATCGTTCCCCGCGTTGAGAACCGAAGAATAAACGCCTGCACCTGGAGTTCGATAAAATGGGCGAAACGGGCGCCGGACGACACCATGCTCGTCAGAAGTTTTGTCGGCGGCGGTCATCACGAGGAACTCGTATCCTTTGGCGACAAGGAGCTGCTCGCCGCCGTTCGGGAAGAGCTGAGAGAGATGATCGGCATCTCGGCGGAGCCGGTGTTTTTCAAGGTATACCGCTGGTTTCAGGGGATGCCCAAATATACCGTCGGCCACCTGGAACGCATCGCGGCCATCGACGAAAAACGCGAAGAGCACCGGGGGCTCTTTCTTATCGGCTGCAGTTATCGCGGCATCGGCATCGGGGATTGCGTGAAAAGCGGTTTTGACGCCGCTGCAGCCATTGCCGCCCTTTGATGTTCATCAAGCGACAGCGAAATACTAAACCAAGCCGCGAGGGGTTCAAGCGGATGCTTGATCCACCACAATCCTTTTAACGACATCCTGAAAGAATCCGGAGGGCCGTGCCGCCGTAAAATGCAGCCTTTTCGAAGAACTTGCTTCGCCAGAGGCCGAGGAGGGCAATCTCCTGCATGATCTCCCGAAGGGCCCTCACATGGTCCTCGACGCTTTGACATTCATACCGGTTCAGCATGCGGGCAATTGCGTCATTCATCGCCTTCCCCCCTTCCGCCCAGCCGACGAACCAGTCCGCTCAGCAAGCGGAGCTTCCGGGAGCGGTATTGATCAGCAATCAGGGAGATTGTCTCCGGATTCAGTTTTCCCAGTCCCTCGGGAGCTATCCGCAGGCTGTCCAAGAGATAAGTCCTCATTTCCGCCTGGGTGCGAATGGCCGTTCCCCGGTCAGCCTGGATCTTATCCGCCAGAGCCTTCTCCGGGATCGCGATGAGAAAGGAGCGCCCTCCATCGAGTTCTACCCGGTCGATGCCGATCGGGTAGGCTCGCATGGGAACGCTATGATAAATGAAAAGGCCGACAGGGGTGGAAAAGCGCCTGCCCCGGCTGACGGTAACCGACGTCACCGCTTCGACTCTTTCCGGAATCAGGCCATAGTAATGCAAGGCGTAATCGAGGGAAACATAGGAAGGCCCGCAGATCATATTTGCCAGAACCTCCGTAGAGAAGGGGCGCCGCTTGTATCTCTCACCAAAAACGTAAATCCCCTTCTTTACCCGGACGACGGCCCCCTGTCTCAGCAGGGACGTGATCTTGTCACGGGGGCAGTCGTATTCCCGCAGACTATCCAGAAGTGCCGGATAATCAAACTCCTCGCCCGTGATCTTGCTTCGCAGTTCTTCCATCATTTCTTTTTCCTGTCACATCATGGATTGCGGGAGAGATATAACACAATTCGTCATGGTATGTCGATAAATATTCGACATACTGCGTATAAATTGCAAATTAATCCGAATTGCCCGAACCCTTAAATCAACCCCATTCTCCTGCGGCCGTTGACGTGCAAAGATTTCCCAAAGGTTGATCGTAGTATCAGGCAATGAGATCAATTTCAGCGTCTCATCCCAGTTGAATACATCTGTCGACAGGCATTGCCCGTTGACGAGACGGTAACCGATCGTTTATTGTAGTCAGCGAGGGCGGTCCGTTGGATTTTATAGCAGAGTTCAACCCGTAAGGCTTAGCCAAAAAAACATATACGGCTATTGGCGACACCTACAAGTCAAGGGTTTTCGTTTTTCAATTGACGTTACGATTACTAGTTGAAACAAAGTATACGTGTCGATGTTAACGTTTTATTGACTTCTTATTGACTTCAGGAAGTTGTCCTTGCCCCCGATCATCCCCCAATAATGCCACATTTCATCCCGTATTCGTTAATATACAGTGATGACCAAAATTGCAACTTTGTATTGTCTGGCATTAAAAGCCGGGCTCCGTGTCGAACCGGTGCGTCCCGCCGGGGCGTATAGCCGAAGGCTTGGCCCAGCCTGAAAATGCCCGCCGAGGCCCTCCCGTCCTTTTCCTGTTTTTGCGGCCCCCCGGCCGGAAGACCCGGATGGACGCCTCGGCGATTCAGCATAGACTTTTATTTCACCGGGGAATTCGGAGGAGAGGCGGCGTCGATCGCCCGGCGGATCTCCGCTGCGAAAGAAGCGGCCGCCGGGATGAGGTCGCCGCTTCCACCTTTGGCGCCGATCAGACGGACCAAGGCGCTTCCGACAACGACGCCGTCGGCCAGCGGGGCGATGGTTGCCGCCTGTGCGGGCGTGGAGATCCCGAAGCCAACAGTGACGGGAAGCGCCGTCATCCCTTGGAGCCGCTTTACATCCCGCCGGACATCGTCGGGCCGGGGGACGGCCGTTCCCGTGACGCCGGTGATGGAGATGTAATAGACGAATCCCGTTGCCCGCCGGAGGATCCTCCGGGCCCGCTGGGGATCCGTCGTCGGGGCGATGAGGGTGATGAACGCCAGCCCCGCCGGATCCGTGAAGCGGCGCAGCTCGTCGGCCTCCTCGGGGGGGAGATCGACAATGAGGATGCCGTCCACGCCGGAGGCCGCCGCGTCCGCCGCGAACCGTTCCGGTCCGTAGCTGAGGATCGGGTTGTAGTAGCCGAACAGGACGATCGGTATCCCGCTCGTCCTGCGAAGCTCGGCGATCACCGCGAGGATCTTCTTCAGGGTGGCCCCCCGCTTGAGGGCGCGCTGAGAGGCGGCCTGGATGACGGGGCCGTCCGCGGTCGGATCGGAGAACGGGACGCCGATTTCGATGATGTCCACACCGGCAGCCTCCAGTGCGGGGATCAGCTTCTTTGTCGCCTCAAGGTCCGGGTCGCCCGCCGTCAGGTAGGCGACGAACGCCGTCCTTCCCTCTTTTTTCAATGCCGTGAATCTCTCTTCGATCCGTCCCATTATTCCTTTCCCTCCCTGCTCTCGGCGATGGTCTCCGCATCCTTGTCCCCCCTGCCGGAGAGGTTGATGATTACAATCTTGTCCTTTCCCATGGTCGGCGCCGTTTTGATCGCATAGGCGACGGCATGGGCGCTCTCCAGCGCAGGGATGATCCCCTCCTGCCGGGAGAGGGCGACGAAGGCCTCCACCGCCTCCTCATCCGTGACGCTGACGTAGCGGGCGCGACCGGTGTCGTGGAGCCAGGCGTGTTCCGGACCCACGCCGGGATAGTCGAGGCCGGCGGCGATCGCGTAGGCGTCCCGGACCTGGCCGTGCCCGTCTTGGAGGAGATACGTTTTGTTTCCATGCAGGACGCCGATCCGCCCCGCCGTGATGCTCGCCGCATGGAGCCCCGTGGTGAGTCCTTTCCCCGCCGCCTCGACGCCGGTCATCGCCACGCCGGCGGCGTCAAGGAAGGGGTAAAAAAGCCCCAGAGCGTTGCTTCCGCCGCCGATGCAGGCGATGAGGAGATCGGGAAGCCGCCCTTCCTTCTTCAGAATCTGCCGCTTTGCCTCCCGGCCGATGACGCTCTGGAAATTGCGGACCATGACCGGGTAGGGGTGGGGGCCGGCCGTGGTGCCGATGACGTAGAAGGTATCCCGGACCGATGTGACCCAGGCGCGCATTGCCTCGTTCATCGCGTCCTTGAGGGTCGCCGTTCCGGCGGCAACGGGGACGACCTCGGCGCCGAGGATCTTCATCCGAAAGACGTTGTGGGCCTGCCGGCGGATGTCCTCCTCGCCCATGAAGATCCGGCACCCCATGCCGAAGAGCGCCGCCGCCGTCGCGGTGGCCACGCCGTGCTGTCCCGCCCCGGTCTCGGCGATCACCTTTTTCTTCCCCATCCGCCGGGCGAGCAGGATCTGCCCCAGGGTGTTGTTGATCTTGTGCGACCCCGTGTGGTTCATGTCCTCCCGCTTCAGGTAGATTTTCGCGCCGCCGAGGGCCTCGGTGAGCCTCCGCGCCTCATAAAGGGGCGTCTCCCGCCCCGCGTACTCGTGGAGATAAAAGGCGAACTCCTTCTTGAAGGCTGCATCCTTGCGGGCGGCGCGATAGGCCGCCTCTAACTCCAGCAGGGCGGGCATCAGCGTCTCCGCCGCATAGCGCCCCCCGAAGATCCCGAAATGGCCGTGTCTGTCAGGCTGTGTCCGTTTCATCATCTCTTCATATCCTTTCGAAAACTTCCGCTCCGCAAAACGTCGCGGGGAATAACAGAGTCAATGCCGGCATTGTAATAATCGGGAGCTGTCCCCAATTAAATTCAGCGGGGATGACGATAGAGATCGTCATGGTCGAGAAGGCGCAGGAGGCGGAGCGGCGCCGACCAGTCCGGGTTTCCCGCCGGAAGCGTTTTCTCCGGATCGAAGGAGAGGCGGCATCGCTGGTCCACGCGAGCGGCCCACGCCATCGGGTCATTGACGATGCGCTCCAGGCGCAGGCCGTGATGGAGGGGATTTTTTTCAAGGAGACCCAGGGACTTCGCGATCTTCTTCATGATCTCCGGTTGACGACGAAAGCGTTCCGCATCCTCGATGAACTTTTCACTCGGAATCAGTTTCGGCATGGGCCATCTCATCGGTCAACCAGGCCGGCATCGCCGCGGCGCCGCTTTCCCTGGCTTCCTTCAGTTTCGCGAGTCCCTGCTCATTCAGATGAACGGCCGGATAAACCGCCACGGGCTGCAGGATGAAGCCTCCCCCGTCAGCGACCGACAGATCCAGACACGCACCCGCAACAAGCCCCAACTGCCTCCGCAGGGAGGCGGGAAGATTGATGCTTCCCCTTTTGTCCACCGTGATCAACATGTTTTCACATCCGTTTTCTAATCCCGCAGGGTTGATTCCCCACCGGTGGTTTCCGCATACCCTATTTATGTCATTGTTAGAAAGGGGGAGGGAAAATAGGGGCGCTATCCCTCCCCGCAAAACGCTAAATTTAAAGACCCCCTATTCTGATTATAAAAGAATATAGGGGATTTCGACGAAGGAATGTTTCTGCGAATTAAAGTCTTTGGTGTTGCGTGTACACAACTTGACGTCGTGGATTATGGCTATTGCCGCCTGGAAGGCATCGGGCAACTTCCATCCGTATTGCCGCCTCAGTACGGCGGCCTTCTCGGCTACAGCGGCATTGATTTCCAACATCTCGAAGCTTTGAAGAAGCGGGCGGGCTTTCCGTCCCCCCTCTTCGTCCAGCACCGTCAGAATCTCGGCATAGCTGATCACGGAAATGGCCGTTTTCTCCGGATCCAAAGCAAGGATAAATTCCGTCGCCTGCGGCACGCTGTTGAGGTGATCGATGAGGATGACGGAATCGAGAAGCCTCTCCAACATTACTGTTTTTCCCACTCCGAGCGAATCTCTTCCTGGTAACGCAGGGCATCGCCCCGCATCCAGATTCCCCTGGTATCCTGTACAAGTTTCCGGTATGTTTCATGACCTTCCGTCGCTTTCAGGCAAGCGATGCCTCTACGAACGGTCTCCGCCAAGGAAACACCGTGCAATCCGCTGTATGCAGCCAGCCAACGTTTTTCCTGCTCCGAAATCGTGATGATGGTTCTTGCACTCTTCATCTCGTTGCCTCGTGATAAATTCTTTTCAGCAGTGAACCGCGAAATGACCCTATCATACAATGTGATACATGTCAATGTATATCACCTAAGATAAATCGGGAGCTGTCCCCTTTTTTTCACGGATCATGCCGACGATCCGCCGCATCCGCTCGTGATCCTTGATTCCGGGCGTCCTCTCGCAGCCGCTGTTGATATCGACGGCCCCGGGGGCGACGGCCGCCAGCGCCTCGCCGATGTTCTCGATGCCAAGACCGCCGGCAAGGATCAGGGGGTGACTCTTCCCGAGCCTTGCGGCGAGCCCCCAGTCGGCCCGCTTCCCCGTTCCGCCGTAACGGCCCGCCTCCCGGAAGTCCGCCAGGAAGGCCCGGACGTCGTAGGCATCAAGCGCCCGGAGCTCTTCGGGCGTTCGGAGAAAGACGGCCTTGATGACCCGCTCCGGCGGGAACCGGCGGCAGTATTCCGGCGATTCATCGCCGTGGAGCTGGATCAGGTCGAGGCCGCAATCCTCGACCGTCCGCGCCACCTCTTCCGCATCCAGGTTGACGAAGACGCCGACCGTGGCGATTCCCGCCGGCAGCGCGGCGATGATCTCCTTCGCCCTTTCCGCGGCGATAAACCGGGGACTCGGCGGGTGGAAGATGAAACCGATCGCGTCCGCCCCGCAGGCGGCGGCGCAGAGGGCGTCATCGATATTCGTGATCCCGCAGATCTTGATCTGTGTCATTTCCCCAGGAGCTCCTTAAGTTTTAGTCCGATCTCCGGGGCCGCGATCAGCGTCTCGCCGATCAGAAAGGCGCGGATTCCCGCCTTCAAAAGCGTCTCGATCTCCTGCCTTGTCCGGATCCCGCTTTCGCTGACCGCGATCCGATCCGCCGGAATGAGGGGCGCCAACGCCCGGGTGGTCTGCAGGTCCGTCCGGAAGGTCTTCAGGTCCCGGTTGTTGATCCCGATGATCTTCGCGCCGGCGGCCAGGGTCTTCTCCAGTTCCTCCCGGTCGTGGACCTCAACCAGCGCGGCCAGCCCCAGCGAGGCGGCCAGTTTGCGGCATTCCCGAAGTTGCCCCTCCGTAAGGATGGCCGCAATGAGCAGCAGCGCGTCGGCGCCGATCGCCCGCGTCTCATGGATCTGGTAAGGATCGATGATGAACTCCTTTCGGAGGAGCGGCAGCGTGACGGCTTCCTTTACGGCGGTGAGATCCGCGTCGCTCCCGCCGAAAAAGGTCTCGTCGGTCAGGATGGAGACGGCCGCCGCCCCGTGGCTTTCGTATTCCAGGGCGATCCGAACGGGGTCGAAGTCCGCCCGGAACAGACCCCGGGAAGGAGAGCGCCGCTTCACCTCGGCGATGATTGCGCAGCCGACGTCGGCGTCGAGCGCCGCCTTAAAGTCGCGGGTCGGGGGCATCCCGGCGATCATCTTCTCCAGCGCACGCAAGGGGATCATCTCCTTCCTCTGGGCCACCTCGCGGCGCTTTGTCTCGACAATTTCGTTCAGGATCATGCCATCATCCTCAACTGTGGCTGTGTTCGATGAGCGCCTGGAGCTTCTTCCGGGCGCCGCCGCTGTCGATACAGGCCTCCGCGACCGCGATTCCTTCCCGGATCCCTGCCGCCTTCCCCCCCGCGACGATCGCGAGTGCGGCGTTCAGAACGACGATTCCCCGGCGCGCCCCGGTTTCGCCGCTCAGGATCTCTATCGTGGTCCGGGCGTTCGTTTCTGCATCCCCGCCCCGAAGCTCGGCGGCGGCGAAGCTCTCCCCGAGAAGCTCCATGGGGTCGATATTGTAGGTGGTTACCAGCCCCTCCTTCAGCTCCGAGACCCGCGTCTCCCCCGTGACCGTGGCCTCGTCGAGGCCGTCGGCGCCGTGGACGACGAAGGCCCGTTTCGTCCCGAGGTTCTTCAGGACCCCGGCGAACATCTCCGTGAGCCTGGGGTCATAAACGCCGATCAACTGGGCGGTCGCCCCGGCGGGGTTCGTGAGCGGCCCCAGCATGTTGAAGATCGTCCGGATCCCGATCTCCCGGCGGGGGCCGATCGCATGTTTCATCGCCCCGTGGAGCCGGGGGGCGAAGAGAAAGCCGATCCCGATCTGCTGAAGGCACTCTTCCACGATCTCCGGCGCCGCGTCGATCTTGACTCCCAGGGCCTCCAGGACGTCGGCGCTTCCACAGCCGCTGGAGACCGCCCGGTTGCCGTGCTTGGCCACGGTGAGGCCCGCCGCCGCGACGACGAAGGCCGCGGTGGTCGAGATGTTGAAGGTGTTCCGGCCGTCCCCGCCCGTCCCGCAGGTGTCCACGACGACGGACGACCGGGCGTCGATCCGGGTCGCCTTCTGCCGCATGATCCGGGCCGCCCCGGTCACCTCCTCCACCGTCTCCCCCTTGATCCGGAGCGCGGTGATGAAGGCGGCAATCTGGGCGGGCGTCGCAGCGCCTTCCATGACCTCATCCATCACGGCCATCATCTCCGTCTCCCGCAGGTCTTCCCCGAGAACAACCTTGGCAATTCCTTCCTTGATCATGCGTCACACCTCTCCTTTCTGTCGATAAGCTGCAAAAAATTCCGGATGATCCTCTTGCCGCTCGGCGTGAGGATCGATTCTGGGTGGAACTGGATCCCCTCCACCGGCAGCGTCCGATGCCGGAGTCCCATGATCTCCCCCTCTTGGGTTTCCGCGCTCACTTCCAGGCAGTCGGGGAGGCTCTCCCGCTCCACGAGGAGCGAGTGGTAGCGTCCCGCCGGAAAGGGGCTGGGGAGGCCCTTGAAGATCGTCCGGCCGTCGTTGATGATCGGGGATATCTTGCCGTGCATGATTCGGTCCGCCCGGATCACCCGTCCGCCGAAGGCCTTGCCGATCGCCTGATGGCCGAGACAGACCCCCATGATCGGAATGCTTCTGTGGAATCGCCGGACCACATCGACGGTGATCCCCGCCTGCTCCGGCGAACAGGGGCCGGGGGAGAGGAAGATCGCCTCCGGGTTCATCGCCTCGATCTCGTCGAGGGTGATCGCATCGTTCCTGTGCACGGCGACCTCCCGGCCGAGCTGGCCCAGGTACTGGACCAGATTGTAGGTAAAGGAATCGTAATTGTCGATCATCAGGATCATCGTTCTTCTCCTTTTTTAATTAGGGGCTCTGTCCCTAATTAAAACCATTTTCCGCCAGGCGCACCGCCTGGACCATCCCCTCCGCCTTGCCTAGCGTTTCCTGGTACTCCGCTTCCGGATCGGAATCGGCGACGATGCCGGCGCCGGCCTGGAGAAAGACCTTTCCATCCCGGATCAGCATCGTCCGGATCGTGATGCAGAAATCCATGTTGCCGCCATAGCTGAAGTAGCCCACGGCGCCGCCGTAGGGCCCCCGGCGGGAGGGTTCCATCTCCGCGATGATCTCCATCGCCCGGACCTTCGGCGCGCCGGTCAGCGTCCCCGCGGGGAATGTCGCTCGGAGGACGTCGAAGGCATCCTTCCCCTCTGCGAGCTGCGCCTGGATGTCCGAGACGAGGTGCATCACGTGGGAGTAGCGCTCCACCGCCATCAACTGATTGACCTGGACGCTCCCGATCCGGGCGATCCGCCCGAGGTCGTTCCGCCCCAGATCGACCAGCATTACGTGCTCCGCCCGCTCCTTGGGGTCCTGGAGGAGTTCGTCGGCAAATCGTCGATCCTCCTGTTCGTTCAAACCCCTGCGCCGGGTTCCCGCGATGGGTTTGAGTTCCGCAACCCCTTCTTCGAGACGGACCATCACCTCCGGCGAGGCGCCGATGAGGTGGAGATCCTGCAACTTGAGAAAAAACATATAGGGCGATGGGTTGATGTGGCGGAGCGCCCGGTAGAGATCGACCGGGTCCGCGGCGGACTCCCGCTGAAACCGCTGAGAGAGGACGACCTGGATGATGTCCCCCGCGGCGATGTACTCCTTGGCCTTTACGACCACGGCCTTGAATGTCTCCGGAATCATGTCGGACCGGAAGGGAAGGGGGGCCTTCGGACCCTGGTCCGTCCGCACCGGGGAAGCCGGTCTTCCGGCCATCGTGGCCTGGAGGAGGGCCGTCATGTCGTCGATCCGACGGACGGCCCCGTCGTAGATCTCCCGCAGCGTTCCGCCCTCGCCGGTCATCGCGCAGGCAACGATCTTGAGCGTGTGGCGGACGTTGTCGAAAATGAGAAGCGTGTCGGTGACCAGAAAGACCGTCTCGTCCTCCACCGGGGCATCCCCCTTGCCGGCGGGGAGCCGCTCAAAATAGCGGACCATGTCGTAGCCGAGAAACCCGACGGCGCCGCCGAAGAACCGGGGCAACCCCTCCAGCGGGACGGGGCGGTAACGGTCGAGGAGTTCCTTCAGGAATCGCAACGGGTCGCCCCCATGGGAGATGCGGCGCACCGCACCGGTTTCCTCGATGAGAACCTCCTCCCCGCGGACGCGGAAGATCAGCCGCGGGTCCGCCCCGAGGAAGCTGTACCGCGCCCATTTCTCCCCCCCCTCGACGCTTTCCAGCAGAAAGACGTGGGGGCGGTCGGCCAGTTTCATCAGGGCTGTGACGGGGGTTTCCGTATCGGCCAGGATCTCCCGGCAGACGGGGATCAGGTTTCCCTCTTTTGCCAGTTTGGTGAAGGTCTCAAAGTCCGGTGCATACATGGTCTGTTCCTCTTGTATCGTACGCGTCATAAAAAAAGGCCGTGAATCGTCACGGCCTTTTTGCCTGCAAAATAAAAAAGCCGCGGGGTCTTAGAAGAGCTCCCCACGGCTTTGATCTTCATGGTTTCATAGGATCAGCAGCGGACAAACTCCTCCCTCGGATTGTTCCACCACCACCAGTTTCTGACGATGATCTGCATCTTCATATCCATTTCACTCATCTCCAAATGATTGGAAAGCCCTCTAACAGTTTTTTTGATCTCTGTCAATAAGAAATTCTGTTACCGGGTCTTACGGCGGACCGTCATGTAAGCTGAATGCGCATTTTCCGATGAAACGCCCATGACGGCCTGCCGTCACAAAGGACAATGAAAATCTCCCCCAACCCCTCTTTGCCAAAGAGGGGAATCATAAAGTTCCCCTCTAACAAAGGGGGATTGAGGGGGATTTGAGGTGCATTTTCGAGTGAAAGGATATCTTCCGTGTCAAGGAGACGCCTGTCACCGATTGTGAGAACCCGCGTTTTTTTGTTGCATTTTCCTGACCGTGGGGAATAGTATCCACCGTTACCTCCCCCCGGGGGAACGGCGGGAGCGGTTTCCGGCGTCATCATGATGCGCTTGCGGTGTCTGGGCTGGTCGGTCTTCCGGATCCGCTGTCAGCGCTTGCTCCTTACGCCGGTTTGCGCCGCCGGCGTCTTCCTGACGTAAAATTCTGTCTTTTTTGGAAAGTGAGACTGTGGTGCCCCGATGAAAGCCTCTTTTTTCAAATCGATAAGGGCGTGGCTTCTTTTTCTTGCGCTGTTGTCGATGCTTCCTCCCATGGGAATTTATATATACTCGGCATGGAATTCCCTGGATCACGATCTGGAGGAGTCGCAAAACGATCTCAGAAGGGTATTGCAGGGGTTCGCGTTCGAACACGAGAGCGGGGTGACGGCCACCCGCCAATTCCTGATCACCCTGTCCAGGTTGCCGGATGTCCAGAATTTAAACACCCTTGCGACCGATAAAATCCTCCGAGATTTGCTGAAACGCAATCCCCTTTATGCGAATATCTTCATCCTCGACGCCGAAGGGATGTTCATATCGTCGGCCGAGCCATTTACCCCCGTCAGTCTGAAAAAGCGGAAGTATTTCCAGGATGTTCTGAAGGCCATGGATTTTTCCGCCGGAGAATATGCGGTGGGTGTGGCCCTGAAGCGCCCCGTATTTCACTTCGCCTATCCGATATCGGACGGACGGGGGAGATTCAAAGGCGTCGTTGCGGTGGCCGTTGACCTCAGCCGCTCCGGCCAGCGGCTTTCAATGGCCAAATTGCCGGAAGGCTCCAGCTTCTCCCTGACCGACCACAGAGGCGTCGCTCTGTACCGTTACCCTGACGGGGAGCAATATATCGGGAAGGCCGACGATCCTGAGAGGATGAAAAATATGTCGGCCCAGTCGGAGGAGGGGATTTTCGCCGCTCTCGGTCTGGACCGGACAAGGCGTTATTATGCGTATAAGAGGTTTCGTCTGACAGAAACCAGCCCCGTATATCTGTACATGCGCGTCGGCATTCCGGAAGAAAAAGTTCTTGCAAATGCGAAAAGAACCTTGACGATCAGCGCGGTTCTTTTTGGACTTGCCCTCTTCATCTCCCTTTTTTCCTCGTGGTTGATCGCAAAGTCGGTGATCGTCAAAAAGCTGAGACGGCTGGTTGAAACCGCCAACCGATTGGGGCAGGGAGACTTGGCGATGCGGACCGGTCTGCTCCACGGAAAAGATGATTTGGGGGAACTGGCGCAATCTTTCGACGCGATGGCGGGCAGGCTGGAAGCCAAGGAGCGGGAGGAACGCCGGAGCCGGGAGGCCGCGGAGCGTCTGGCGGAGGAGATGTCCGTCATCGCCGAGATCGGGCGTCTGATCGGCTCCACACTGGTGATCGAAGAGGTGTACGACCGGTTCGCCGCCGAGGCCCGAAAATTGATCCCCTTTGACCGGCTGAACGTGAACCTCACGGATTATCAAGAGAACGCCGTGACGATCGCCTATGTTTCCGGAACGGAGATTCCCCACCGGCGAGCGGGAGACTCATTTTCTCTGGCCGGGTCGGTCAATGAGACCTTTCAGCACAGACGGACCGGCCTGATCATTGATCCGGAGGAGGCCCGCGCGGTTTCAGAACGAAACGTTCACCTGTTTTCCAGTGTGCGGGCGGGGATGCGTTCTCTCATGAGCGTTCCGCTGATCTCCAAGGACGAGGTGATCGGGGTTCTGCACTTCCGGTCGAAGGAGGCGAATTCCTATACCGAGGCCGATCTCCGGCTGGCGGAGCGAATCGGGTCGCAGATCGCCGGGGCGATCGCCAATGCCCGGCTTTTCGCCGATCTCAGAAAGACGGAAAAATCGCTTCGGGAAAGCGAGAGGGAAATCCGGCTTCTGATCGACAACGCGCCCGATGCGGTCTTCATTCAGGTCGGCGGTTGTTTTACCTATCTGAACCAGAAGGCCGTCCAGTTTTTCGGGGCGAAATCCGCCGAGGATCTTCTGGGACGTCCGATTATCGACCGGTACCACCCCGATGACCGGGAAACCCTTCGGGAACGGCTCCGGTTGCTCAACGAGGAGAGAAAACCGGTCCCGACGATGGAGCAGAAGTACCTGAAACTCGATGGTTCGGTGATCGATGTCGAGGTTTCCGCCGTCCCCATCACCTTTGAAAACAGCGACGCCTCTCTCTCATTCGTCCGCGACATCACCGACCGCAAGCGGATGGAGGAGGAGATCCGGGAGATGTCTTTCCGGGACCAACTGACGGAACTTTACAACCGGCGGGGATTCATCACCCTGGCCGAACAGCAGCTCAGGGCGGCAAACAGGGCCCAAAGGTCGATGCTGCTGACCTTCATCGATTGCGACGGCCTGAAATGGATCAACGATACCTTCGGTCACGAGGAGGGGGACAGGGCATTGATCGATACGGCGCATGTCCTTCGGCAGACGTTCCGGGAGGCGGACATCGTCGCCCGCCTGGGCGGGGATGAATTTGCGGTGCTTTCGATAGACGCCGCGGAGGATAGGCATCCTGAGGAGTTGTTGAAACGCCTTGCACAGAACATTCATGCGTTCAATGCAACCGACGCCCGCCGCTACCGTCTCTCGATGAGTTGGGGGACCGTCGTCTATGACCCTCACGCTCCGCTCTCCCTGGACGAACTGATGTCGGCGGCGGATGAATTGATGTATGCTCAAAAGAAAGAGAAATCGGCCCGGAAAATGTGAACGCCAGACTTTGAACAACGTGTCAAACGGAATCTTCAAAATCATGGAAGGCCCAGGGGAGCGCGCATTCGCTCATATTCCCGCTGCGGAAGCTGGATCAGAAGGGGATTTGCTTCCGGTTTCAGACGCCGGAGGATCTCCTCCATGTCGGCGTCCGAGACGGCCGTACAGCCGGAGGTTCCCTTGGACGGCTTCTCCCAGATGTGGAGGAAAATGCAGGAACCGCCTCCCGGCGCCACGGGATCCGTATTGTGCCCAATCACGATTCCCAGGCGATACTGCCCATCGCTCCGTTTCATCTCTTCCCGGCTGTTCCAGTCCTGCCGGACGTTTCCATCATCAACCAGGCGGTTGTAGACCAGAGAAGTGGGATCGTCGATGCACTTGCTGCTTTCCGTCATCTGACGATAGGGCAGGCTGATCCACGGAACCGATTCGCCGGGCGCATAGCCGAAGGCGGGGCCCAGCCTGAAAATGCCCGCCGGTGCCCTCCCGTCCCCCTCCCGTTTTTGCGGCCCCCCGGCCGGAAGATCCGGATGGACGCCTCTTCCCCATCCAAGGCCGTTTCGGCCCACAACGGCGGGAATCCTCTCTCCCGGAGAAATCCATGCGGATTGGGCGTCCTTTCTCTCGTAAAGCCTCAGTGCGGCATTAACGGAGGACCAACCCGACGTTGTCACGACAAGCATCTGGAGCGGAGATTTTACATCTCCAGTAGCGGGCGTTGCGGACAAACCGCAGAGGAGCAAGGCCGCCCCCAGAACAAACCCCGGAAGCCGGGAAATCCTCTTGCTGCCTCGGCGATTCAGCATGTGAGTTACCTTGCCGGACCCCGGACTTAACGGAAAGGCTCTTATCCGGCATCCGCTCCTTTCCATAGATGCGAGATCTTTGAAAAATGCCCCTACTTTGTCATTCCAGCGAAAGAGGAAATCCAGAAAATCCTGAAAAGACTGGATTCCCGCCTGCGCGGGAATGGCAACTTAGAATATATGCAGAGAAATTCAAAGGTTTCGATGCGACGAGACCTACTCCCCTGCAAACAAAGCCCCCAGTCATTTCACCGGGAAATCAAAATAGGTGTCGGGATAGGGCTCGTTCCGCAATGTGAAGTGCCACCATTCCTGGTCGTAATTCTTGAAACCGTGCTTGTCCATCAGCGTCTTGAGCAGGAGCCGGTTGATGCGTTGTTGCAGCCCCATTTTCAAGTTTCCGGGATGCGAAAGCTCATGGAAGCAATCAAACCCCGTCCCCATATCGATGCTGTTATCATTGAACCGCTTTCCGGAAGGCAAATAACAGGCGTGGAGAGGTTGTCCCGGTATGTACCGCTCCTCTGCCGGCGCCGGAACAGGAACAATAGTCAGGTCAATCGTGCTGCCCCTGGAGTGACCTGATTTCTCTGCAATATAACCGTCGCGAAAAAGGTTGCGCTTGTCCACGGCAGGATAGAATTCGGCTTTGGTTTTCGTATCCTTGATATCTTTGGCCCACCTCACGAAATGATCCACGGCTCGCTGAGGACGATAACAATCGTAGATCTTGAGCGAGAGGGAAAATTCCTGCAATTCCGCCTGAACCTTCGCCAGGGCCTCGGCGGCGGGTGCGGTGATGAGACATTTGGGGGCCTGGTATCCGTCCACCCGGGTTCCCAGAAAATTATGGTCGCCGTAGTAGCGAATGTCCAGGGCCACCGAAGGGATCGCCTTCTTCAGGTCCACAAAGTTCTCCGGCATGCTGTTTTGAGTCCAGCCGGGCTGGATGCACAGAAGGATCGATGCCAGCGCCAGGATGCCCGCCATTGCGAATCTTGTCCTCACGAAACACCTCCACGATTTTTTTCAAGTTGCAGGGAATCGGCGCCTCCCGCATTTGCTGTTGCAGGGGCGCCTCCTTGGTTATTGCGGTTCGAACGCAGGGCCGGGGGCGTTCCCCAGGCGGTTGCCCAGCCGCTTGCGGGCCAGGCCGACCGGCCGCAGGAAAGGAAAATACGAAGGCCGGACCTGTATGTCAAGGAGTTTTATAGACATGAGGCAAGCGCCGTTTCATCGGCATGATAAGCTGGCCTTTGCCAAAGCGGTGCTGAATTCCGCAAGCAATCTCAGGTTTGGCCCTGAAGTAGGGGTGGGAACCATCAGACGGGATGCCCCGGTATTGAAATCATGGCTTGATGAGGTAAAGGCGATGGCCGCCGATATTCGCACCGTGTCTTCATCGGGCGATGTGCCGGCCAAGGTCTTTCATGCCGATGCCCGAAGTGTAACCCATTTGCTGGCGCCCGCTTCGGTCGATGCCGTTATTACCTCCCCTCCGTATCCCAATGAAAAGGATTATACCCGCACGACCCGCCTTGAGTCGGTCCTGCTCGGCTTTATCAGGACCAGGGAAGACCTCCGTGCCCTGAAGCAAAACCTGGTCCGGTCTAATACCCGGTCGATCTACAAAAAGGATGATGATGACCTATGGGTGGCCGACCACAAGGAGATTCAGGCCATTGCCGAAAGGTTCGAGAGCCGGCGCATCGAGTTGGGGAAAACATCGGGATTCGAACGTCTCTATGCGCGGGTGACCAAGCTCTACTTCGGGGGGATGGCCCGGCACCTGGCCGATATGCGGCTGGTTCTTCGACCGGGAGCCCATTTGGCCTATGTGGTGGGGGACCAGGCATCATATTTGCGCGTCATGATCCGCACCGGCGAAATCCTGGCCGATATAGCCAAGTCCCTTGGCTGCGAGCTTGAGAGTATTGATCTCTTTCGCACCCGTTTGTCTACCGCCACCAGAGAACAGCTCAGGGAAGAGGTGGTGGCACTTAGATGGCCGGGGTAGATTTTGACGCAGCAAGAGAGGGTTTATGGCAGACGAAAATCGGTACGCAAGGATCATCGAAAAGGTATTCTCCTCTTCCTACAGGAACCGGCTACTCCCTCCAGAACCATTTACGAACTACCGTGCCTAACATGGGGCAGGTTGAATCCGACGAACTCTATGGGGGGATTGATCGGAAGGGAGTTCATTGCGTCTTTCCCGTCCAGGCAAAAGGCGGCAAGGACAAGCTGAACATCGTCCAAATTTTGCAGGATTTTGCCTTGTGTGAAACCAAATTCCCCGATTTGGTCTGTCGTCCCATCGCGGCCCAGTTTATGAATGCTGCCGTGATTGTGCTGTTTGAGTTCGAACGGGGAAAGCGCGGTATTTCCATCGCTTCTGAAAAGCACTGCCACCTGGCGCCGCCGGAGGAGATGACAAAGGCGGAACTGGAGAGCTATCGGCAGAGGGTGGGGTAACGCTTCGGCCTTTCGACCGTCCCCGTCCGTGTCCTGCCCGTGATCGAGAGGCGGGAGGAAAAATTATTCGAGCGTTTCCCCCGGTGGAACGTCACGGCTTCTTCAGCATGGCCTCGATGCCTGCCGCGTCCCCCCGCAGGATCATCTCTTTCACGACGCGGAAGTTCCTTTCGAAGGTTTCCAGCAGCGTCGGCATGTTCGGGTTTTCCGCGAGGAGCGCCGCATAGAGGCCGGGCCGCGGGCCGAAGACCTTATCGATGATCGCCTGCTTGGTCCGGAAGACCGGCGTGGAAAAGGCGGCCAGTTCCGACGGTTCCATGCCGGAATCCCTGAGCACGAGTCCCATGAGGAGCGTGTCCAGATGGGTCAGCCCCTGGATCAGGGCCATCATCCGGTCATGCTCCGCGGGCGTCGTTAGCGTGATCCGGGCGCCGTTCTTCGCGAAGATCCCTTC